>Ga0210391_10000777_pt1 | contig 31244 bp, 21 predicted proteins | sample IncBWC12OmetaG_FD_160573 | JGI IMG/M metagenome (GOLD analysis project Ga0210391, IMG submission 160573) | Forest soil microbial communities from Barre Woods Harvard Forest LTER site, Petersham, Massachusetts, United States - Inc-BW-C-12-O ... | reverse complement strand
GGCCGTCGCCGAAGAAGTGCCCGCCCGTTCTGCAGCGGTGGGAACAGTTGCAACGCCGTTGAAGGCGCTGTCGAAGCGCACCTTTTCAAAGTCGGCGAAAAAGAACGTCTTGTTTTTTCGAATCGGGCCGCCGATGGAAAACCCGCCCTGGTCGCGTGCGCTTTCAGGTTTTGGATTGGGCGCGGGATTGAAGAAGTCGCGCGCGTCGAGCGAAGAACGCTGCAGGAAATACCATAGGGTGCCGTGGAAGGCGTTGGTTCCGCTCTTCATCACCATGTTTACGACGGTGCCTCCATTGTTGCCGAACTCGGCCGAGAAGCTGTTGTTCTGCACCTTGAATTCCTGCACGCCCTCAACCAACGGCTCGTAATAAACGTTGCTGTTTCCTCCTTCGCCCTGTTCCGGCGCGCTGATCAAGGCGCCATCGAGCCGGACTTCGGCGGTGGCGTTGCGCTGCCCGTTCGAAACGAAATTCGTTCCTGCAGGATAGTTGTCTTGCGTGCCCGATCCGGCAACTTCGGTCACACCGGCGGCCAGGAACGCTAAGCCAAAGAAGTCGCGGTTCACCAGAGGGAGTTCCACAACATACTGGTTGGTGACGTCCGTGCCCAGGGTGGCGCTTCCGGTATCGAGCAATGGAGCCGAGGTTGTGACTTCCACTGTCGAAGACACGCCCGCAAGTTTCAACTCGAAATTTAGAGACGACTCCTGGTCGACGGCGAGCACCACGCCTACGCGCTCGGCGGCGCGAAAGCCTCGAGCGTCCGCTCGCACGTTATAGGTGGAGGGGCGCAGGCCTGTGAAGAAGTAGGCCCCTTTCTCATCTGTCCGCGCCGAGCTGGAGATATTCGTACCTACGTCGCGGATCGTGACGGTCGCGTTTGCAACCATGGCGCCGCTCGCATCGGATACAACGCCACGCAGTTGAGCGCGATAGCTGCCTTGCGCGAGAGAAAAAGTCGCGAAGCCTGCTAGTAGGCACAAGTTCAGAATCGAGGGAGCGAGCCATCTCAGCGGCGTCAAGCCCCCTACCACACTCGCCCGCGGCGCGGTATTGCGCATTTTATCCCCAAGGGTAGTTGCGAATTCTTACGATTTCTTACGAACGCAATCTTTTTTACTGAGTGTGGGCCGCATTGTCAAGGAAAAAGTAATCAAATGAAATATGGGGAAACCGCCGCCAGCCCGAGGCTGGTACGGCTGTCCGGCGGAAGGCCTGTATGAATCGACCAGGGAATTTCGAGTTACTGATTTTGCAGCCAGAAGACCGCGCCCTTTGTGATCGGCGGCAACGTGAAAGAAACCACTCCTTCTTTCAATGTACCTTGCAGTTTCTGCGGGTCACCGAGGAACGGCAGGAAAGTGGCCGAGGTGCCATGTCGAGCAGGTAGCGTGATGCTGACAGTTTGAGGAGTTTGCACAGGATTCTTGCCGCCAATCAAGCCGGAGAAATTGGCCATGAAGACGTGCGTTTCGCCGTTCACGCGAGCAATCGACGTAGCAATCTGTGGCGATCCTGAGATTTCGATTTCTGAGCGCGGCAGACTTTCGAGGAACTCTTGCTGCATCTGGGGAGTCGCATGATCGAAGTCTTGTTCTAAAGATGCAATGTGGGCTCGCCCAGGACAATTGGGAAAGAGTGCTACGCCGGGCTGGTCGCCGGATGAGAGCGCGTTGCTGCCCGTAATAATAAGTTTGTTGCCGCTGGCCGAGTACCGTTCGAGCCAGGTGCGCTCATCATCGTTCAAGACGCGAACATCAGGCAGGACGAGAGTCTTGCCGCTGAACTGATGCAAGGTTCGTGGAGTGACGATTTGGAATTCCCGGTGCGCCTGCATGAGCAGAATGAGAATGCCGCGATACGATTGAAGAAACTCATCGGCATAATAGTTTCGCGTCTGCGGCGAGAAATAGACTCCGATCGGGTTGATCGGAGTGCGGGGCAGGTAAAAGGTTTTCTCATTTTGCTTGATCCAGGAGAAAAGCTTCTTGCGTGTAGCCGGGTCATTCGATCCAGCCATGGAATGCCCAGGCGCATCCCAGAAGTTGACGCCATCCATAACTTGCGACATGGCAAGATTCATCATGGCTTCGCGCTTATCGACGACTTTGTCTCCATCCCACGAATAGTTCAGGATCCAGGTGGCTTTGCCTTGTGCGAACGCACGGAAGCTGTGCATACCCACCTGGTAATAAAACCAATTCAGCGGCGTGCGCGTCGACGCCATGTGATCGCCTTCGCCGAATTCATATTCGTGCGCGACGGCATCGACCACCGGATAAAGGCTGTAAACATCGGCTCCCACGCGTACCGATTCTTTTTCGATACCAGGATAGATCTCGGGTATGGTTTTGATTTTCGGGTTGACTGATTTCGCGTTCTGATCGATCTCCTGCATGAAATCGGTGAACGTCTGAATACGGAAATCCACCCACTTTCGGAAATTGGCATCGGAAAAATCGCCGAGCTTCAAATCTTTTTTCGCATCGAGTCCGGTTTGTTTTTTGAATGCGGCGACAGTGTAGTCGTCGAAGCTGGCCCAGGTGTCTTCCCATCCCTCGAAGTGCGTCATCCAGTAGGGAATGTCGACGTAGATACCGTCGATTCCTGTTGCGGCAATCTGTCGCACGTGCTGCATGTAAATCTTGCGCCACTCGGGGGCATAGGGACTGACCCAGACGTCTTCATCGCCTTGCTCGATCCAGAAAGCCGAGCCGCCGCCGAAGAGCGCCGCTTCCCCCGTGATTTTGCGCTGCAACCAGTCGGGGTGATCTTTGGCCAGGGTGTGTTGGGTTTTGGCCGCGTTGGCCGTGATGCATTCGGTTCCGGCGATGTAGACGAAGGCATAATTTCCGGCTGCGTGGGCCTTCTCCGCGACGGCATGAATTGCCTGTAGCTTGGCGGTCGGATCCAGAAAGCTCTCGTATCGGCCTTCGATATCGTTATCTACCTCGATGCCAAAAACGCCGCTGGCCTCAGCGTCGGCCACGATCTTCGCGGGGTTGCCCGGCTGAAGCCCGTATGCTCCGATGCGAACATAGTTCGTCCAATCTTGTTCGCTCGGACCGGGTGACGCGGTTGCCGCCGCCAATAAAAGGGCGATAAGGACGGAACAGAATGCGAGTTTGCGAGGACGCAAGGGCATAAAGTCAGAGGATCCTGTGATAGTGAGTATAGGGTCGTCGACTCCACATCGACCGTGACGCCGGTGCAGAAAATCTGCGGATGATCGATACGAAGTTCCTTAGTGTATCCCGAAAAGGTGTATCGCGAAAAAGTGCATCGCAAAAACCGAGCGAACGTAGTATCGCAGGCACAATTTTGATCGGTCGGTACGAGCCATCGTGGCAAGCACAGGCCAATACATCGCGAGTCGCAATAAGGCGGGACATCGCAATTCGCGGCGCGTGTTCGGCAGGATTCGCTGCAAGCGTTAGCTGAATTCGGTACCCTGCCGTGCTGTACCCGTACGGGAACGCGGGACAGGGATGGGTTCGAACTTTCGGTCCAAGTGTTCGCCGGTACAACGCCTTAGCAGATTCAATTCGTCCGCTTCCTGTTATTCATATCTGCCCGCGCGGCCTAGCCGCTCTACGTTTGAATTCTTGCCGACTATCAACATACCAACGAGTATGTGTCTTGCATTGCCGGAATCAAGCTCGCAATGAACCTCCGGAAATCGGGACTTTTGGAAACTCCTTTCCTGTTTGATGTAGTCCTACAGGACGCAGTGACAGGGTTAACCCTTACGCGACTTCAAGCGCAGATATGAGCCGCGAGGACCGTCTGGTTGGCATCCCGCATTTCATAACCGCAGTTCTGCTTGCTGGCGGAAGCATTTGAAAAGTCGACGACTCCGTTCTGGTTCGCTAATTGCAAAGACTCAACGCAGTGGAAGCGGTCAGCGACGCCTTCTGGTTATCTCGGCCAGTCGCGACACTCAATCTCTTGGTCGGAGGAAACAATGCACATCCGCAGCGTGAAGTTGGTTCTGGTTCTGCTTTTGGTGTTTTGTGTGGGCAGTGCTCTGTCCACTTGGGCGCAATCAACTTCGACGGGCACAGTTGCGGGCGCGGTGACCGATCCGTCGGGTGCGGTTGTGTCGGATGCATCGGTTACTTTGACCGACTCCGCGACGAACATCGCGCGAACCACTACGACGAACACAACCGGACGCTACATCTACGTGGACGTAAACCCGGGCATTTATAACATCGCGGTGAGCAAGGCGGGATTTGAGACGACGAAGACTGAGGGCCAGGAAGTAAAAGTTGGAGCCAGTCTCACGGTGAACTTAGCTCTGCAAGTAGGCGGAACCAATGTGGTGGTGGAGGTTTCGGCCGTCGGCAATGAGTTGCAGACCTTGAATGCCACGGTCGGGAATACCATCACGAACCTCACCATCGACAACCTGCCAAGCCTGGGCCGCGACGTCAGCACTTTCGTTGCATTGCAGCCGGGCGTAAGCCCCGATGGTTCCGTTGCGGGCACGGTTGTGGACCAAAGCGCTTTCTCGCTCGATGGCGGCAATAACTCCAACGACATGGACGGTAGCTCGAACGTTTACACGAAGAGCTTCGCCGGCGACCCGAGCGGTGGTGTCGCCAATCAGAATACGGTAGGGCCATCCGAAGGCGGCAAGGGCGTGGGTGGCGCAACGGGCGTGCTCCCTACTCCCCAGGATAGCGTCGAGGAGTTTAAAGTAAACACCGCCGGTCAGACTGCCGATTTCAATAGTTCTTCCGGCTCCGAAGTGAAGGTGGTCACCAAGCGCGGAACCGATGCCTGGCATGGCACGGCCTACGAATATTACAAAGACAACAACTGGTCGTCGAATAGCTGGCAGAACAACCACAACGATCCGATCACTCCGATTCCCAGCTTTCATTACAGCCGTTACGGCGGAGCGATTGGCGGCCCGCTTATTCCCAAGGACCTTCTGGGCGGTAAGACATACTTCTTTTTCAATTATGAAGGTTTCAATTTTCCCAACTCCGAAACCATCGTTAGAAACGTTCCTTCGCCGACCTTGAGGCTGGGACTACTGACTGACGACGCGACTGGCGCCCTCTACAACCTGAACCCGACTGCCGTGATCTACAACGGAATCACCTACCCGGGAACTGCCAACGACCCGCGTGGAGTTGGAATCAATCCCCTGGTTCAGACGATCTGGAACAAGTACGAGCCAGCTTCGAATGCCAACTGCACTCAGACGCTATGCGACCACCCTGCAGCCGGGACCACTTCGAACATCCAAGGATTCTCGGCCAATCTTGCCCAACCAACGACCAGCAAATTTGCAGTCGGACGGCTGGACCACGATTTTTCGCCGAAGTGGCACTTCATGTCCAGCTATCGTTGGTTCGAGCTGAAAGCCGCCGCGGATGCTCAGGTCGATATCGGAGGCTTCTTCTCCGGAGACACGCTTGGCACACCGGCTTCTCAGTCCAGTCTTCCGCAACAGGCTTTTTTGTGGACGGCGGGCTTGACCACGAATATCACGACCAATACCACGAACGACATGCATTACAGTTTCCTGCGCAACTTCTGGCAATGGAAGCGGACCGGGGATACGCCGCAAACGGCCACGCTGGGCGGAGCGCTCGAGATCGAGAGCGGCCAGTCGGCCGGGTATGGGCAAGTGAACGATCTCGGGCCCTACAACGTCGACACGCAGAACACGCGCAACCGTTTCTGGGACGGGCACGATCAAATGGTGCGCGACGACATCTCCATGTTGAAAGGCAACCACCTCTTCACGTTTGGCGGCACCTACGAACACAATTGGGATTACCACCAGCGCACCGACAACGGCGGAGGTATCAATAACCAGCTGGTCTACGAACTGGGCGACGGGACCTCCGGATCGCTTCTCGCGCAAGACATACCGCTTTGCACGCAGCCCGGTGTCACCATCACAAATTGCAGTTCTCTTAGCGCGGCGGCGCTGGGCATGGTTTCCATCGCTCAGGTCGCATACACCCGCTCCGGCTCGCTTCTGACCTTGAATCCCATCGGGACCCCAGCATTCGACAAAAGCACCATCCCGTACTACAACGTCTACTTCAGTGACACCTGGCACATGAAGCCCACGTTCACCTTCACTTATGGACTGGGTTGGACGCTGGAGATGCCGCCGGTCGAAGCCAATGGCAAGCAAGTGGAGCTGGTCAACTCGTCAGACGAGCCAATTTCAGGTGCGGCCTACCTGGCTTCTCGCAGGCGCGCGGCGCTGCAGGGTCAAAACTACGATCCCGAAATCGGTTTTGCCTTGTTGGGCAATACCGGCGATGCGCCGAAGTATCCGTATAACCCGTTCTACGGTTCATTCAGCCCGCGCTTAGCTGCGGCCTGGAGCCCGCACTTTGACAGTAACTCGACGATGGGTCATCTTTTCGGCCATGACGATACGGTGGTTCGTATCGGCTACGGCCGCATCTTTGGCCGCCTGAACGGTGTGGATTTGGTATTAGTGCCTCTCCTCGGACCCGGCCTCATCCAGCCCACGCAGTGCCTCAGCGGCCTTAGTAACGGCACCTGCGGCGGCGCAGGCTCCAGCACTGCCGCGAGTGCGTTTCGCATTGGCGTGGATGGCTCGAGCGCGCCGTTGCAGCAGGCGTCAGCGACCCTGCCCCAACCCTATTATCCTGGAGTGAATGGCATTTCATCCGCGACCGCCTCGACCCTGGATCCGAATTTCCGGCCCAATGAGGTCGACTCGGTCAACCTGACCATCCAGCGGCAGTTGTCCCGCAAGGTCATATTAGAGGTTGGCTACATCGGGCGCAGGATCACGCACGAGTACCAGCCCTTCAACCTTAACGCAGTGCCCTACATGATGACGCGGGGCGGCCAGCAGTTTGCTCAAGCCTATAAGAATGTCGTACTGCAATTGTGCGGCGGCGTTCAGGGTCTCGCGGGCGGCGGTTGCAACGGCAATGGCGCGGGCAAGCCGCTTGCGGCCAGCAGCATCACGCCGCAACCGTTCTTCGAGAAGGCAATGAACCCCGCCTACTGCAAGGGGTTTTCCAGTTGCACGGCCGCGGTGGTAAGCAACGAACTCGCAGACCTCACTACGGCGCAGGTCTGGAGCATGTGGAGTGGCATGGATGCCGGCGTCGGTTGCGCCGCTTGCAACGGACAGGGCTTTGTTTTCGGTACCACCATGATGAACAACATCAACCCAGCCATCGGGGGCACGTCGCCCCAGATGTCGTCGGGACCTGCGGATAACGCCAGCTCCGGCTACGGAAACTACAATGCTGGTTTCGCATCCCTCAAGATGGCCGACTGGAAGGGATTGACCTTGCAGTCGAACTTCACGTATTCCAAGGCGCTGGGAACTGGAGCGCTAGTCCAGGCAACCGGCGGATACACTCCGGACGATCCCTTTAATTTGGGAACGATGTACGGGGATCAGACCTTCAACCGGAAGTTCGTGTACAACTTCTTCTTTGTTTACCAACCGCCGTTCTTCAAGGGGCAGTCGGGCCTCCTGGGACGCGCACTGGGCGGCTGGACATTTTCGACAGTGTTCTCCGCCGGCAGCGGCGCGCCGGTCGAGATTGATACCGCGACCGGAGATGGCCAGGAGTACGGCGCCGGGGATAACGTCAACTACTTCGGCAATGAAAATTCGGTGCCGGTTGCATACGCCAAGAGCGGTCACGCCTACTCTCAACCCGGCGGCCAGTTCCCCAATCTTTTCCAGGCCGGGCCGGCGGCAGTTCACGACTTCCGCAACCCGATTCTAGGACTAGATAATAAGGACTGCGGCTTCGGGTGCATCCCCGGCCTGCCCTATTGGAACATGGACTTCAGCGTCCGAAAAAATTTCCGGGTGGCGGAAGGCATTAGCATGGAAATCCAGGGCGTCTTTGCGAATGTTTTCAACCATAATCAATTCCTGGATCCGGACGGCTTCTTCGTAAGCGGTCTGTTCAGCGGTTCTGGGCCAAATGGTTTTGGAGCGCTGAGTGGAGGATCGGCGCAGGAGGAACCAGGAGGCAACCGGCAGATCGAGGTGGGCGCTCGCGTTCGCTTCTAGCTTGAAGAAATTCGGGGGCGCCACGTCGGCGTGGCGCCTCGAATTAACTCGATCCATGACGCATCTCTTCCGGCCGCACCGCCCAGGTGCGGCTTTTATTCTGCTTATTTCCCTCGAGTGCACAGGTTCCGGCTAGCGAGGGGCGAGAATTTTCCTTGATCGTAGAGCTTTTGTTGTTCAGTGCGTAAGTCTTCGAACATGGCGTGCGCTCCGCCAACCGCATATCCCTTCTCGGCGGCCGAGGCCACAACCCCCTTCATCTCCATGCCCCACTTGTTTGGCATGATAGCTTCCCATCGGAAAACGCGGTTCAGGGACAATCTGGGATATCATAAGCGTGTCCAACTGGCTGTCTTGGTCCGTCGACGGCAGCAACCTAAGACTCAAGCGTAATCGCGATTGCAGCCAGTAGTCCCCCTGGCATTTCCGAGGAGGGCTGCACGAGTAAGTCCATGAACCCACCTCTCACCTCGGGCTCTGCACCATCCACGCTCTCCCCGGGCACACTATTCGGCAGTTACGAGATTCTTCAGCGATTGGGCGGCGGTGGCATGGGTGAGGTTTTTCGCGCTAAGGACACTCGCCTCGGCCGTGAGGTCGCGATCAAGACACTTTCACCAGACCGCTGTTGTCAACCCGAGGCCTTGTCCCGTTTCGAGCAGGAAGCTCGCTCTGCGGGCGCGCTCAATCACCCGAACATCGTAACAATCTATGAACTCGGCCATGTGAACGGCACGCACTATATCGCTATGGAGCTCGTGCAGGGAGAAACGTTGCGCGCCCTGCTTTCCTCCGGTCCGATTCCTTTTCGCAAGTCTGTCGCAATTGCTGCGCAGGTGGCCGACGGTCTGGCCAAGGCCCACGAGATTGGCCTCATTCATCGCGATCTGAAACCGGAGAACCTGATGGTTTCCTGCGACGGTAGCGCTAAGGTGCTGGATTTCGGTCTGGCGAAGCTGCGAAAGCCCGAAAATACCCAAGGCCCGGACGCAAGTACGGCCATCAGCGAAGATGGAACGGTGATGGGCACCGTGGGTTACATGTCGCCGGAGCAAGCAACCGGCAGCGAAGTCGATTTTCGTTCTGATCAGTTTTCCTTTGGATCGGTGCTCTACGAAATGGTGACTGGGCGTCCTGCATTCCGGAAAACGACCTACGCGGAAACGATGGCAGCAATCCTTCGCGATGCCCCAGAGCATCTTGGGGCCACCGCTCCCGCTCCTTTTATTTGGATCGTGGAGCGCTGCCTGTCCAAAGATAGGAACCAACGTTACGCCTCTACGCGCGATTTGGCCCGCGACCTCGCCGCCGTGCGCGACCGGCTCGCCGACGCGCCAGCCCGGGATTCCGAACCTCGCCCCAGCAATCTCCCAATGCAGCGGACCGCATTCATCGGACGGGAACACGAGGCGGCTGGCCTCCGCCAGCTCTTAAGCCGCGCGGACGTGCAGCTTGTGACGCTCACCGGCCCGGGCGGCATCGGGAAGACAAGACTCGGCTTGCATGTGATTGGCGAAATCGCCCACCAGTTTCCATGCGGTGTTTATTTTGTCGCTCTTTCCGCGATCAGAGAACATAGTTTGATAGCTTCGACGATCGCACAAGTAATTGGCATGCGCGAAAGCGGAAATTCTTCGTCGCAGGAAAGCTTGATTGAGTACCTGGGCGGCCTGAGCCAGCCAATGCTCCTCTTGCTCGACAACTTCGAGCACCTCGTCTCTGAGGCGCCGATCGTGGCGCAGATGCTTACTGCCGCGCCCAAACTGAAGGTCGTGGTTACCAGCCAGGCGCCACTTCATGTCTACGGCGAACACGAATTTCCCGTGCCCCCGCTCGCGCTGCCCGATCCCAAGTCTATTCCGCCGCTGGAAGCGCTTTCCCGTCTTCCAGCGATCGCCCTCTTTGTGGCGCGCGCGCACGCTGTGAAGCATGACTTTGCGCTGACTAAGGAAAATGCATCCGCGGTGGCCGCTATCTGCGGTCGCCTTGACGGGCTGCCCCTCGCCATCGAACTTGCTGCCGCGCGTATCAAGCTCCTTTCTCCCTCTGCCATGCTTGCGCGCCTTGAAAGCCGTTTGAACCTGCTGACGGGTGGCGCCCGTGACTTGCCGGCTCGACAACAAACTCTTCGCAACACCGTAGACTGGAGTTATGGCCTTCTCGACGGTTCTGAACAAACTCTCTTCAGAAGACTTTCCGTGTTCGCAGGGGGCTGCACGCTGGAAGGCGTGGAAGCAGTGTGCGACACCAGACGCGATCTCGGCCTCGACGTGCTCGACGGCATGGCTTCAATGGTAGACAAGAGTTTGGTGCAGCAGGTAGAGCAACTCGACAAGGAAACGCGCTTCTTCATGCTCTCCACCATCCGGGAGTACGCTCTCGAACGACTTGCAAAGAGCGAAGATGAATCTGCGACTCGCAAAGCCCACGCCGCTTATTTCCTCGTGCTCGCGGAAGAAGGTGCAGGAGAGATTGCCGCTCACCCCGAATGGCTCGACCGTTTTGAGGTTGAGCACGACAACTTCCGCTTGGCGCTTGATCACTTGATCAAAATTCGGGATGCCGACTGGGGCCTGCGCATCGGCGCAGCGCTGTTTCGCTTCTGGGAGACACGGGAGCACCTTACCGAGGGTCGTGACGCGATCCTCAGAGTTCTGGCATTGGAAGAAGCCGCGGCACGACCGAAGCTTCGCGCGCGCCTTCTGTTCGCTGGCGCAGTCCTGGCAAGTGAGCAGGGCGATTATGGCCGCGCGCAGACGATGTTCGAAGACAGTCTCAATAGTTGTATCGAGCTAAACGATAAGCGAGGTGTCGCGGTTGCACTGAACGGCTTGGCTGTAATCGCCCGCGATCGTGGCGACAGCGCCGCCGCAGCGTCACTCTTTGAGCGATGTGTCTCGATATGGAAGGATCTTGGCGACCCCGCTGACATCGCCAGAGCCCTCAGCAATCTGGCCGGCATCATGAAGCTGCAGGGTGAATATGTGCGCGCGTTCTCGCTTTACGACGAATGTCTCACGATGTTCCGCATGGTAGGAGATGGGGCCAGTGTCGCCTGGACTTTGAACTACCAGGGCGACGTCGCTCGGGAACAAGCGGACTTTCTTGCCGCGCGTTCATTTTGCGAACAGAGTCTGTCGGAATTTCGTCAACTGCAGGATAGCTGGGGAATTGCAAGCACGCTCTCCGATTTGGCGAGTCTAAGCTGCGACCGGGGTGACAACGACGAGGCACGCCGTTTATACGGCGAAAGCATTAAGATGTTTCAAGAACTGGGTCACAAACGCGGAATCGCGAGGGCTCTCGAATGTCTCGCCGTAAGTGCGGCGGCCCAATCGAACGCCGAGCAGTCGCTGCGATTGGCAGGAGCCGCCGCGGCGCTTCGCCGAAGATTGAGCGCTCCACTCACTCCTGCCGATCAGTTCAAGCTTGAAAAGGCCCTGGAATTTGCACGCCGAACCTTGGGCAATGCTGCCGGGACGGCATGGATGGAGGGTTGGGCAATGCCAATCGAGCAGGCCGTCCGCGAGGCACTCAAATCCGACACGGGCGATCTTCGGATTCCGAACTCCGCTTAAGTCAACTTGCGGTGTCCGGATCCATCATGCTCCGCACCGCCGAGATGCGATTTGCCGGAAAACCTCCGCGACGCGCGTGTTCGCGAACGCTCTCCTCGTCTGGCGCAAGATATACGCAATAGACCTTGTCTCCAGTGACGTAGGAGTGGAGCCACTTGATTTCAGGTCCCATGTCCTTCAGCACGCCAACCGATTTTCTGGCGATCGCCTGTAATTCGGCATCACTTAAGTTGCCTGCGCCGGGGATTTCCCTCTCGATTACGTATTGGGGCATGGCTATCTCACTGAGAAGCATGGTAGCAGATTTCACGACCCGTAAACGACACCGAGAGTTTCGCCTAGGCGCGCAACGCCGCATTCGACGAATCCACGATGGTTTCCGGCCAGCAACGAATGCCTACTGCGCTAGCGTAACAGCCAAACAGCATCCTCTAGTGGCATGTTCCGCTTCCTGCGTCTTTGAATGTTTTCCCAGCCTCTGGGATAAATTGCCAATCGTAGCTTGTGGGATGAAGGGTCAATTTCAGGACACCGAATGTGTCCGCCTGATGAACCTCACTGTTGGGTTGGGTGGTTGCAAATGTACGGTGCGAATTCTTGCCTCCCGTACCGACGACGAATTCCCGAATGCCTCTCTGAGGATCAAGTCTTCCCGATGGGTCTTGCGGGGCAAAACGCTCATAATCGTGATCGTGCCCGTTTAACACTACTTCGACATTTGCCGCATAGAGTGCGTCCCAGAGTGGTTTGATTTCGGGGTCGTTGCCGTGTTTTGCTCCTGAACTGAACAGAGGCTTGTGCCAATAAGCCAATGCGCACTTCGAAGGATGGTCCTTCAGATCCTGTCTCAACCATCGCTCCTGAACCGATCCGGCCCCACACCCGCCAACGTCGGCACATTCGCTGTTCAAAACGATAATGTGCCAGGCGGCTAGGTCGTAGCTGTAGTAGCCCTTCTTCGGATCACCCGCGGCGGCTCCAAAGTAGTGCACATACCCGGATGCCCCGTCGCTATGGTATTCGTGGTTTCCGGGAGCAGGACGTGTGCGATCTTTGAAGCGCCCCCAGGTCGGCCCATAGCATTTCGCAAATTGCTCGTCCGAGCCGTCTGGATATGCCAGATCTCCGGCAGCGAATACGGTGCCCGGGATGTTGTCGATGATCTTCGCGGTGGCCTGTGCACCTGCCAGGTCATCGCAGCTTGCGATGTCTCCCGCTCCGACTAGGACGGCGTCCACATGTGCCGTCCCGAACGCCGAAAGCCCTATCACGAGAGCAAAGAGGATCCCGATTCGTGAGATTTTCATGTGATTAACTCGCATAAGGATGATACCGGCCCGCATCAAGAGAACTCTGACCAAACTCGAATAACATAACCTGGCGTCCACAGTTCTTGACCCTGCGATGCCGATAAGGCAGATTGTTTACGCATTCAGCTGAAATTTCGTGTCAGCTCGTCGAGACTCGCAATCTCCATCTAAATTGAAGTGCCGTCGGCTCGGCGGCTGCAATTTTGGCGGATGAAAACTCGCTGGGGAGGCTACTCCGCGTTCTTCTCGATAGTGCCGTAAAGTACACCCCGGCTCCCGGCACAATCGAGTTGCGCCTTGAAGCACAGGATGGCAAAGCTCTAATTTCGGTGCGGGATTCAGGAATTGGAATCACCATCGACGATCAGGCCAGAATCTTCGAACGTTTCTTTCGCGCGGACAAGATCAGAAGCCGGGAGTTGGGTGGCGCGGGCATCGGCCTTTCCATCGCCGAGTGGATTGTGCAGCAGCATCGCGGGTCCATTAGGGTCCGCAGCTCTGCAGGCGTTGAATCGACATTTTTCGTGGAGTTGCCGCCTGGCGCCTCAAAGAAGTTGTGCGGAGCCGTGCTCGGACTAGCAGCTGCGCTTGGCTACCTGGTTTCAGAGAGAATATCGGAATGAATGTGATCGTTGCCGCTCCAGCCTGGAACTGATCCGTCGAGTCTGGCGCGGAATAAGTGAGCCCCGCATCCCCCGCGAGTTTTCACACGGTATTAACACGCCAGTAATACAGACCGCTGATACTCAAACCTCTCTGGAGGACTCGTATGAAGGCAAACGGATTAGTAATAGCGGGAACTGCGTTGGCGATCGGCGTGGCGTCAATCTCGGGAATCGTAGCTCAAACCAACACGGTAGGTTCGGGAAAAATTAAGCATGTGCTGCTGATCAGCATCGACGGCATGCACGAAGTGGATTTTTATAACTGCACCCATGGCATCGCGGGCGCGAATAACGGGACTCCCTACTGTCCGAATCTTTCAAGCCTGAGCCAGACCGCGATCAGTTATGTAAATGCGACGTCTTCAAAACCTTCGGACTCTTTCCCGGGCATGGCGGCGCTGGCTTCCGGAGGGACGCCGAAGTCGACCGGCCTTTATTACGACGTAGCGTATGACCGCTCGCTCGATCCGCCGACAATTAAAACCGGTACGGGCCTGGCTGGCGGACCGTGCGTTCCTTATGCCGTACCGTTCGGAACTACGACCGACAACGACCAGGGCATCGATCTCGACGACTCCAAGCTGAACGGCGGCGCACCTGGCGCTTCACTGACCGACGGGGGAATTGCCTCGATCGATCCCCGGAAGCTGGAACGCGATCCTGCTCAAGGTTGTGCACTGGTCTATCCCTGGAACTTCATCCGTGTGAACACCGCCTTTGGCGTGGTTCACGCGGCCGGCGGGTACACAGCCTGGATCGACAAGCATCCCTCGTATTCCTTCGTGGGCGGGCCCGGGGGCAAAGGTCTCGACGACTACTATTCACCCGAGGTGAGTTCGGCGGTTGTGCCTCTGCCGGGCGTAAAGACGGTGGAAGGCGCCGCTTGCGATCCTATCCGCGATCCGATCGGCTCATCAGCATGGAATGCCAGCTTCGAAAACATTCAGTGCTATGACGCGATCAAAGTGTACGCGCTGGAAAACGAGATCGCAGGCAAAACCCACCTGGGCACCCCCGCCCAGATTCCCGCAGTCTTCGGCATGAATTTCCAGTCCGTGTATGTCGGGGAATCCGTGAACGAAGCCGGTGTGGCAGTAGGCGGCTACAAAAACGCCGCAGCCTTGCCGACGCCGGAATTGTTGCAGGAAATCGAGTACGTTGACACCGCGATCGGCGACATCGTCGGCGCGCTGAAGGCGAACGGCATCTACAACAACACGCTGGTCATCGTCACCGCGAAGCATGGCGAGTCGCCAATCGACCCAACCCGATACGTGGCAGACGGCGCCGACACTCCTGCGACTCTTCTGGGAAATGCAATTCCGTTCTCGGAGTCTCCACTCAACACGACCGGAATCGGCGCAACCGAAGACGACGTCTCCGTGATCTGGCTGAAGAAGGGCGTGAGCGTAGACGCGGCCGTCAACCTGCTCGAAGCCGATGCTACGGAGATCGGTCTCGGCGAGATTCTCTTCGGCCCAACCCTCGCGCCGAACTACAACATCGGCGGCACCGGGCCGGGCGAGGATTCTCGCACTCCCGACATCATCGTGACCCCGAATATCGGTGTCACCTACTCGGGCAGCACTGCGATGATTGGAGATCACGGTGGTTTCGCTCACGACGATACCAATGTTCTATTGCTCGTAGCCAATCCGAGTTTTTCGGCGCAGACGGTTTCGTCGGAGACTCAAACTATTCAGGTAGCGCCGACTATTTTGGCGGCGTTAGGGCTCAACCCGAATCTGCTGCAGGCGGTGCAACAGGAAGGCACGCCGGTATTGCCGGAGGTCGTATCGCAACTCGGAAAATAAGCTTTTGCGACCAGCACTCGAAGGAAGGACAGCGGAGCACATAATAAAGAGGAGCCGAACGGCTCCTCTTTATTTTTCGTCTGGGTTTCTGCAGTCGCAGCAAACTGCGAGCCTGAATCAAAAGTCAATATTGCCGGGACGATCTCTCTGATGCCGCAGGTCGTGGATGCCGTGGGAATACCTGTCGTGGCAGCGGGAGGAATCGCGGATGCGCGCGGCTTCCACAATCAACTTCTGGAGGACATGAATCGGCCCGGCGTTACGGTTCTGCCGTATCCGTTGCAACGGGCCCTCATGCGGAAACTCGGCGTGCCTGCGCAGCAGGCTGGACGCAGCGAACTCCTGGCCTTATGGGCAGGGCAAAGTGCGGGGCTCGCCCGATGTTCAGAAGTAACAACGCTTCTCCATTCGCTTGTCAAAGGAGTATCGGAGAATCTTGGTTGATGCTCGGGAAGCCAGCATCTACTCTGCGGAAGTCGCTTAGAAAATAAACTTCAAACCGAACTCTCCGATTCGCGGAATATGAACTCCGCTGGGGTGCAGGAAGTTGGTGGCGGCTTCTCCGGCATCTGCGTTGCCGTTCACGCAGTCGTTCGATCCAGAGCTCGCCGAGCCGGAGTCCGTCACATAACCACAACTGGTGTTGTTCACGCCCGTCCACTGCGGATGGTTGAAAATATTGAAGGCTTCGGCGCGAAACTCTATGGCTTTCGACTCTCGAATCCTGAAGCGCTTGAACACACCCATATCGAAGTTGAGGCGGCCCGGTCCCGTCAGCGAATTGCGCCCCGAATCGCCGAAGGTAAGGCCTGTGGGTTGCGTGTAAGCTCCGGGATTGTAGAGTAATGGACCGTACACCACGCCCGGCACTTGAGTGAAGCTGGGCTTGGGGCCGTGCGGATCTCCTACGAGATCGGCGTAGGAACCTGAACCGACGTTGTTCCCGACACCCGCGTTATCGTAGTAACCACCATTGACGATGCTGAACGGCTCTCCGGATTGAGCGGTAGTAATGCCCGAGACTTGCCAGCCTCCGAGCAGCGATCCGGTTAAACCGTTCGTGTGCCGGAATATCGGTAGATCGTAAATGTAGCTGGCGGTAAAGATGTGGCGCTGATCGAAGCTGGAGCTGGCGCGATAGGAGTTCAGATTGTAAGAATCGACAAACGCGCTATCGTAACGGTCGGAAGAATTATCGATCGAGTGGCTGTAGGTGTAGGCCACAGTGAGCTGAAGCCCTCCTGCATTCCGTCTGCCGGAAATTTGCAATGCGTTGTAGTTCGAATTAGCTCCGCCGATGATGCCGTAAATCGAATCGTAGCCCTGGTAGCGCCGATACATATCGACATTGACGTTGCCGCACGCGACGTTAAGATTGAGTACTGCCTGCCCCGTGACGGGAGTTCCGTTGCCGAGATTGTTTACTCCATTCCCTAAATTGTTGCAGTCCGCGCTGGAGATGTATTGTCCCGGCTGATATGGGTTGTCCTTGGCCGGAGTCGAGTGGAGTTGATTCCGGTCCAGTTGCTGTGACAGGTGCGTACCCTTGCTGCCTACATAGGCAACGGTCACCAGCGTATTGCGAGCCAATTCGCGTTGAATGTCGAGGTGATATTGCTGAATATAAGGCCATTGCGTTTTGGTGGTGATGGAAGTCAGTTGAGAACTGCCGCCGCCCAGCGGATAGATCAACGGAGCTCCGGTTGGAGACGTGCCGCCGAGATTGGTATAGCCTGCGATGAATAACTGAACCGGCGCGATGATGCCGGGAGGATTGCCTTCGAGCGATTCAGTATTGGCATCGTTGCCATTCGCATGTTCGAAGAAGATGCCATACCCCGCGCGGATCGCGGTTTTCCCGTCGCCCTTGGGATCGAAGGCAAAGCCAATCCTCGGAGCGGGATTGAATAAGTGTCCCGACATGCAACTGCTGTGCACGCCGTTATAGCCGCAGTGCACCATACCCGTCATGTTCTCAACGCTTTGTCCGGGAGCAAAGTCGAGGGCTCCAGTATTCGGGTCGACTACGGGCGCGTTGGCTGCAACATAGGCATTGGGATCGAAATTGTAAGCGTGGCCATAGCGCTCGTAATAGCTGCCGAGAAGGCTGATTCGCGCGCCGAGGTTCAACGTCAGTCGTGGCGTGGCGCGCCAATCGTCCTGCACATAGGGCTCCATGATCTTGTAGCGGTTGTAATATTTTAGATTTTGATTGGCTTGAGCGAAGGCGTTGATATATCCCACCAGCAGATCGGCGAAACCATTGCCGGTGCTGGAGAACGCTCCGCCGGAATTGTTAATTTCGTTGTAGGCGGTATTTGGGTTTGCCGAAAGATAGAGGCTGCCGTTCGGTTCCTCTTCCGCGGGTTCGTTCTTTTCGATGGCCTCGAAATATGTGCCAATCGCGATATTGTGCTTCCCTTTGATCCAATTGAGATTGTCGTGAAAGCTATAAGTCGGGTTCGAGTTATTCCATGGCAGGTAGCCGGGGTCAATCTGGACGCCGAAGTTTCCGTTTCCACTGATCGCGAAAGACGGAATCGTTCCACTAAAGCCGTTCTCGAAAATACCCGTCATCGTCATGCTGGCGGGCCGCTTCCACGCGCTTCCTGAATTGAAAAGATGCAGGTGATTGGCTCCATAGCTGAAGACAAATTCGTTCAGCAACGATGGCGTAATCGTGGTGGTTAAAGTTGTCACCATGCTGATTCCAGGGCCTTGGAGGGTTCCGCCGATCGCAGGCACGTTCGTGGTGTCGGCGGTTCCGGGCGAGGTAGGAAAACTCTGCGTCCATGCATCATGAATGAAGCGGAAACTTGCCCGCCATTTGGAATTGATTTGATCGTCGATCTTAATCAGTTCCTCGTGCCAGCTGATGGGCTGCGAAAAGGTTCCAATGAAAGCGTGCCCATTATTCGGCATAGGAATATTGGCCACCAAGGGGTCGGTATTCGCGGGATTCAAATCACCCGCCGGAATGATATTGTTCGGAAAACCCAGATAATAACTGTCGCCATTTGAGTCCAGCCCCGGCGAAGTGTCGGCGGGACAATTGACGCTCACCACTTCCTGTCCCTGCGGAGTGGAGACCGGAACGACCCCGGCCCTTACAAAAGGAGTGCCCGCGGCTGGACAAACGTCGCCGAAATTGCCGGCGCGCTCCGCGGCGTTGGGAAGAAAGAGTCCGGGATTGTTGTAGACCTGCGGGACATTCTCCCGCCGAAATTCCTGCGACCAGAAAAAGAATAGTTTGTCTTTCCTGATTGGTCCGCCGAAGGTGTAGCCGAAATCGTTCTTGTTGTAATAAGTTTTCGTTTGGCCGGGCAGGTCAAAGTAGTTATGGGCGTTGAACGCGGCGTTGCGGATGAACTCGAATGCGTCACCATGAAAATTGTTTGTGCCGGATTTGGTCACAGCTTCGATGGTGCCGGAGCCGTTGCGGCCGTACTGGGCGCCGTAGGTAGAAGTGAGAACCCGGACTTCCGCAAGAGCGTCTATGTTGGGATAGACGTTGACATTTGCGTTGCTGCCGGAGTCGAGAACTTCGCCGCCGTCGATTTGCCAATTGTTGAATTCCGTGCGTCCTCCATTAACTGCATAAGACACGCTGCCCGCCGGACCCACCGTCCCGTCATCCTGTCCGGTCTGATCGCTGACGCCGGGGACTAACTTGATCAGCGTGGAAAAATCCCGGCCATCCAACTCCAGCTGCGTCATCTGTTCGCCGGTGATCGTGCCGGCAAGTTCCGAGGACTGAGTCTCGACCTTGCCCACCGAACTGCCTTCCACCACAATTTCGCTGGTCACGTTGCCGACCTGCAGTTTGGTGTCAACTCGAATCTTCTCCCCGACGCGGAGAATCACCCGGTTCGCTTCGAACGTTCGAAAGCCCGGCGCTGAGATGGTGATGTCGTAGGTTCCGGCGTCGAGGCCGGCGATCAAATAGTTGCCGTCGGAGTTGGATGTGGCCTTACGCCTGAGTCCGGTCGCGGGGTTTTTAGATGAAACCTGCGCCCCAACGATTGCGGCGCCGGTATCGTCGGCGACGGTGCCAGTGATAGAGCCAGAGGTCTGTGCGAACAGGGGAAGAGCAAGAACAGCAGAACAGAGAAAAGCACCTGCGGATATGGTCCGCGAAATCATTCTTTCGCTCCCGTGTGAGGCGCCCAACTTTTCAAGGTAATTATCAACCGCTTCAAATCGACGCATCATGGTGCGGGAAACAGCTGTTCGCCGTCAAGCGAAACGCAATAATGCTATTTCTCGATTTGTCTCGGCCTGCAGGAAGGGCCAGTTTCGAGTTTCGGCTCTTTCAGCCGGGCGGAGCACAACTTGAACCTTCTGCTGATCAATGGCATCATCCGTTGGCATGAAATCGCTCGCGCGACTGCTTCACTCTGCCCTTTTGATCTCATTCTTCTGCGCTGCTCTACACGCCCAGGAGATCTCCATTCAAGCTCTCGTCACTCCATCCACCGTCATCATCAAGGACGGGCGCCCCGTCCCCTTCGCCCTCCACGGATTTATCGAATTCCGATCTCTCTCCGAACTTTTCCCCTACATCGACTCGCAAACTCATCGTTGGCCAGGCAACTCCGCCTTCGGCGATGCCGAGCGGCACCAACTCGCCGGTGAACTCCTGCGCCGGGGCATCGAGAGTCGTGTTGTCTCCATGGCCGACGATCGCCCCTTCGAAACGCTTTTCACGCACACCGAAGACGAACTCCGCCAGGCACTCGCCCGAGTCACCGAACCCACTCCGGCCGGATACGCCGACGCCTTTGTCGCCGTCCAGCAAAAATGGAAACACGCCATCAATTGCTGGAGTGCCGCTCCCTCCATTTCCGCGCGCGTCCTCTCCAATTGGTACCCGATCTCCGAAGGCATCCCGCTCTATGGCGCCACCTATGACTCCACCGAGCACTTTTGGCAAGCCGTCAAGTATCATGGCGATACTACCGTCGCCGACCTCAACGCGCTCCTCACCGCGTTCGAGCAGCAGAGCTGGACACCCTGGCTTGCGCGTCTTGATGACGATCCCGGCCTCTACCTCCCGAACGCCTATGCGATCGAGTTCCTGCGCTCCAATCTCAAGCGCGACCGGTTTCGCTGGTTTCGCGACCAACTCGCCACGCACAATCTTCAACCTACCGAACACGTTCGTGCCGCGCAGCAACGCACCGCCACGCCATTCCGCTTCACCGCCTTCGAAGAAAAGGTCATCTGGGGAGATCTCGCTGACGTCTTTCACCTCGTCTATACGTTTTCCCTTCCGGATGACCCGCTCCGCGCCGCCCTCGCCCGCTCGCACTTCGATGCAATTTACCTGGGCGATCGCAAGATGCCGTTCATCAGTGAAGAATTCCGCACCCTCATGCTCGAAATCTGGCATGTAAAGTATCTCAAGATGCCGCGCTTTCGCGAACTTATCAGCTCCATTCCCAGCGAGATCCGCCTCGAGCATTTCCTAAATGATGGTGACTCCCCGGATATTCCGATTCCAATTTACGTCGGTTATCTCAACCATATCCGCGATCTTGCGCGCCAACACTAGGTGGAGAACTCTATACCCGCCAGAAGCGCGTTTCCGGCTGGCTTACGTGCAGCCGACGATACGGAATTTTGGCGGTTTGACAGACCGTGGCACTGAGTCAACTCCGGTTCGCGCACAACTTGCTCCTTGAACGACCTAAGGTTTGTAGAGCGAAGGATCTGAAGTTGTCTATGACTGCCGTTCGGAATCGCTTGCTGACAGCGATACCAATTTCACACATCGGTATCCGGTCTAAAATCTCACAAATGACTACCGAAGCGACACTGTGTTTGACCACCGATAACGGCGCAATGGTGATGCCCATGCCTGAATGGACGAGTGAGATCAGCGTGGGAATCTCTCCTACGGTCTGAGTGACATTGGGAACAATCCCGGCATCGTGGAGGATCCCGAACATCAAATCGTGGAATCCAGGGGCCCATGTACGCTCATACATCACGAAGTTCTCGCCCGCCACTTCGCGCAGGCGCACCTTTTTTCTTTTCGCCAGTTTATGGGACGAGGGTACGACGATCACGAAGGGTTCGCGATGCACCGTGACAACATCGAGGGTCGAGTGCTCACCAACAGGTAAACGTAGAAATCCAATGTCGAGCGCCCCGGTCTCCAGCATCTGTACCTGCTCCGCCGTGAGAATGTTGCGCAAACTGAACTCTACTTTTGGGTTCAACTCTCTAAAGTGACGAACGATATTGGGCACGATCTCACTTGCCGCAGTTGAGACGAAGCCGATCCGCAATAGCCCCAGTTTTCCATTGGCAGCCAACCTCGATCTGTGAACGGCTTGGTCCAACTGCGACAGCGCTGCAGCCGCATCGTCACGAAAAGCGACACCCGCCGCGGTCAGCGTTGTTTTGCGCCGGTTCCGTTCCAAGAGCCGAACGCCGACCTCCTCCTCAAGAGCTTTTATCTGAAGGCTTAAAGCCGGTTGGCTGAGATGAATCAACTCCGCTGTGCGCCCGAAGTGCAGCGTCTCGGCGATCGAGAGAAAGGAGCGAATTTGACGAAGTTCCATTTCTTTATCTTATTTGCGCGCCTTATCACAGGCAACAAAACAAACAATGTCACTCATTACCGCCGGAAACCTCCAATCGAGTGTGTGCCGAGGTGGTAGTCGAATTGGCACAGAATAAGGAGAAAGATATGAAATTCGATTTCTTGCAGAAGCAAACCTCACGCCGCAACATCTTGCGAGGCTCGGTCACTCTAGCCGGCAGCGCGTTTCTGGCGCACCTCTTTCCTGCGACGTTGCTCCACGCTTCCGCGGGGGCACACGCACAAGAGACGTCGGCGGCCGACCTGCTCGCGTATATGCGCGACTGGTTCAACACCTTTCCGATGGAAACGCAAAAGCTTGCTGACAATATCACTATGTTCGACGGCCCCGGCGGAGCCGTGGTGGTCCTCAACGGCCCGGACGGCAAATTCGTGGTGGATAGTTTCGTTGCGCCCGCCTGGCCCAGGCTCAAAGTGGCTCTCGATGGCCTGGGCAATGCGCCAGTTCAATACCTCATCGATAGCCACTGGCACTTCGACCATGCCGATAACAACGCGCATTTTCACGCAATGGGAGCCACGGTTCTTGCGCACGAAAACACTAAGAGGCGCATGTCAGAGCCGCATGATCTCCCGGTCCTGCTTAGAGCACCAAATGGTGCGCTCATCGGCTTGCATTTTGACCCCTCGCCCGCGGAGGCCTTGCCGCAGCAGACCTTCGTCAATAGTTACAAACTACAAGCCAATGGGGAAACTCTCGTGCTGCAACACGTTCCTGCCGCGCATACGGACACGGACATCTACATTCATTTTCAAAATGCCAACGTGATTCAGATGGCCGACCTGTTTTTCAACGGGATGTATCCCTACATCGACCCCGGTACAGGCGGGAAAATCGCTGGCGTGATTGCCGCTTCCGACAGAATTCTCTCACTCGCAGATAATGACACCAAGATTGTTGCGGGGCACGGCCCGCTCGGCAACAAATCTGACCTCACGAAAGCCCGTGACATGCTCATCACTTCGCGTGATCGCATTCAGAAATTGAAGTCGGAGGGAAAATCTGCCCTGGAAGCCGTCGCGGAAAAGCCTTTCTCCGATCTTGACCCAGTCTGGGGCAAAGGCATCATCAACGGCGACCAGTGGGTCCAAATCGTCTATCTGACGCTCTGAGTCTGCGGCTGAGGATTAGTTGCAGGTCAGTGCGCCTATTTTCACTACTACCCGCTGCGAACTCGCTTGAGCTCGTGACCCAACTTAAGGAGGACCTATGTTTGAAGGACTGTTTCAACCCACGCATCTGCTGGTGATCTTCGGAATCGCACTACTGGTGTTCGGCCCAAAGAAGCTTCCCGAACTCGGCAAAGGCATCGGAGAAGGTATCCGTGGCTTCAAGTCAGCCATGAAAGAAAAAGAAGAAAAGAAGCCGGCCAACGGACCCATCGCCGAGGGAGACCAAAGCTGACCGACGAAGCTAAAACAAACGCCGGGTTCGCCCGGGACACCTCGGAGGCAGACAGCGCCAAAAACCATTTCTGGAAGAGATTAAAACGTTAAGGAGGTTTTATGATCGCGAACTACGTGAAGGCAGGGCTCATATGTCTGTGCGCCCTTGGCATGTTGAATAGCTCTGTTGCCCAAACATCGGATACACCGATAAAAAACGTCGTGCTGGTGCATGGAGCGTGGGCGGATGGTTCTGGCTGGAAAGGCGTCTACGACATTCTTGTCAACGACGGCTTCACCGTCAGCATCGTCCAAGAACCGGAGACGTCCTTCAAAGACGACGTGGCTGCCACGAAGCGCACGCTAGCCCTGCAGGATGGACCATGCATTCTAGTCGCGCACAGCTATGGAGGAGCCGTAATTACGGAAGCGGGTGCGGATCCATCGGTTGTCGGACTGGTGTATGTCGCGGCGCACATGCCGGATGCCGGCGAAAAAGAGTCCGAGGATGGAAAGCGCTTTCCGAGCGACCTGGCCAAATCGGGCGCCATCAAGAAAACGCCAGACGGTTTCACTTATATCGACCCGGCACAATTTCATGGATTGTTTGCAGCTGACCTTCCCGACGATCGGGCTGCTTTCATGGCACGATCGCAGGTGTTCAACTTTGCGGACAATTTCTCAGCGACGATCAGCGCTGCTGCCTGGAGAACCAAACCGAGCTGGATGGTCGTGGCGGGAAGCGATCGAACCATCAACCCTGACCTCGAACGTTGGTATGCCAAGCGAGCGAACAGCCATACGGTCGAAGTCACCGGCGCCAGCCACTCAGTTTACGTCTCGCATCCCAAGGAAGTTGCAGATGTGATTGAGAGTGCAGCAAGTGCGGCGTCGAAATAGCTCGGACTCTGCAAGGAGTCCCCACAGCCGGAGGGATCACGTGAAACTTCTCGATATTCAGTCGTCAACAAGAGGCGAATCTTCCGATTCGGTAACCACAAGCGCGTTTATCGTTAACCTATGTGGTGAAACTTCCCACAAGCAACAGACGGAGCTTCGTTCGGATAGAAGCGAAAGGAGCTTGGCGGCGGACGCTTCGCCTGTTGCTGAGCGAACGGTCGATATGATCTGAGCTGATTTTTGTCACAGAACTCTGACGAATCTAATCAGAGTTAAAATCTATTGAAAATCGAAGCTGTCCCAAAACTTGCCGCTGCCGACGATTGGGAAGCATCGCCGTCAATTTCATAATTAATTTAGAGGGCCTTGGCGAAAGTATCGAATTGACAGTTTGGACCATCGCGCTTGGAGATCACATGAGTATGTCCGCCAGTCCTGGCAGCGAACGCTTTCAAAGCGGCGCGAACAAATACGCTGCCTACCTTGAAACGTTCGGGGGGCGGTTGCGCTCGGACTTGGCCTTCGCCAACCTCCACGATTTTCTTCCTCAACAGGCTGAGCACCCGTTGCGCGCCCTGGATCTCGGTTGTGGCACGGGAGCGACAGCCGTTCGCCTCGCGCGACTTGGCATTCATGTCACGGCTCTGGATTGCTCTGCGGAGATGCTGGATATCGCGCAACGCGCCGCCCACGAGAGCGGGGTCGCGGAGCGGATCGTGGTGAGACACGGTGAGGCAGTACAGCTTGCCAGCTTGTTTCCCGCGCGTTTGTTCGATGTAATTGTCTGCCATAACATCCTGGAATATGTCGTTGACCCGGGAACTGTGCTGCGGGATGCGGCTCGCGCCTTGCGGGGTTCATCCGCCATCGTCTCGGTGCTTGTGCGAAGCCGGGCCGGCGAGGTATTAAAAGCCGCAATCCAAGCGGGCGATCTGGACGAGGCGGAAAACGGTCTTATAGCTGACTGGGGAGAAGAATCTCTCTACGGAGGAAGAGTGCGACTCTTCAGTAGCGACGATACGCAACGTATGCTGAAAGCGGCACCGCTGACATTAGTTGCGGAGCGGGGTGTGCGCGTGGTTGCTGATTATTTGCCGCCGGCGCTATCTCGCGACGGCGAGTATCAGCGCATTCTCGAACTGGAACGTAAGCTGGGCATGCGGCCAGAGTTTGCCGCAGTCGCGCGCTACAGCCAATGCTTGGCTCGCCGACCGGATCGCGTGAAGGAGGAACGCGAGTGAACCACGTGCGAGCGGAATCTCCATTCTCCACACCCGGCGGGAAGACGCCTGACGCCGGTATTTCGCTCGGGCTTGGCCTCACCAACGAGTGCAATCTTTCATGCGCCTTTTGCTACCGGGATCCGGCCCGCACCGATCGCCTCTCTCTCGCTCAAGTGAAATCGGTAATGGAACGACTGCCGATCCGTTCGGTGAATCTCGGCACCGGCGAGAACGGCATGCATCCAGAGTTCGAAGCGATATTGGGTTACCTGCGAACGCTACCCATCAAACTCACCATCACCTCCAACGGCCACAGCGTCGCAGTCTTGGGGGAGAAAGAGCTGCTCTCTTTTCACGACATTGAGTTTTCTCTCGATTACCCGACCCAGGGCGAACAAGATGCGCAACGCGGAAACGGCAATTGGGAACTGATCCACCATCAGGCAGAACGCTGCCTGAGGCTCGGCGTGCCGGTCACCATCATCGCGGTCATGATGAAAGCGAACTACTCACGACTGGCGGACGTGGCTCGAGTGGCCAAACGCTTCGACGCGCCTTTGCGAGTGAATGTGTATCAGGCGGTGCGATCCGACATCTATGCGCTCTCCTACGAAGAATACTGGGAAGGGTTCCGGCGCCTCTTTGCGGAGACCGATGTGATCGCCATTGGTGAGCCGCTGGTGCGCGCCATGGCGGGCTTGCCGGCGCTCCGGGGCGGTTGTGGCGTCAGTACCGTGAGGATCACTCCGCGCGCTACGACACAGCCCTGCGTGTACTGGCCGGGATCGGGCGAGCCGCTGCCGAATTTGATTTCGGCGGGCGTCGAGATCCTAAACTCCGCGCCCTTCAGTCAGGCCCGCACGCTTCCGAGCGCGTGCCAGCCTTGCGAGTTCCGTGATGGATGCTATGGCGGCTGTGCCGGACGACGATGTTTGCAGGGCGCTCTGGCGGAGCCTGACTGTTACTGCCCGATTGTTCGTGGAGAACGGCTGAAGCTGAAGACTCGTATGGCCGCCCCCCGAGATCTGCCCAAGCTGAGCAGTTCCTGCACTACTGTAGTAATCGCGCGATAATCCGTCGACTATTTTGCGTCAATCCAGGTATCGGACCCCGTCAGTTTGACTGCCACGCCAGAAATAAAGATGTGCAAAGGCTTGCCATCGGCGGTGCCGCGGTGCTCGGTTGAGAAAAGCAGAGGGCCGGCCTTTTTGTAGCCTACCCACGATGCGTTGACTTGGCTCGGCTTCTTGTCCCCGCCGTGGTGGAAGACCAAATACTCGACCCGGTCGTCTTTGCCGACGTAGAGTTCCCAGGTGTCGCCGGGCGTGTAACCGCCGAGTTCCGCGGGATATTTCACTACGACATGCTCGGCCGAGCCAGCGCCCGCGGGTAGTCTTTTCATACCCTCATCGGTGACGCTGGCGCTGGTGTCCCAGTAGGCATGGAAGGGAAACAGAAGCCAATAGTTATCGTTGACGAACGCCGGCTCAACTGCGGTCTTCACGCTGTCCGGCTGGCTGCTCAGCTCGGGGCGCATATAAGTGACCTTCACCGGCTTACCGTCTTTATCTGTCCCCTCGTAGGAGACTTTGCCGGTCTTCGGCTCCCACTCCCACTTGTGAGCGGCTTTGAAAAGCCCGGTGATTTCCCCGTTCCACGTGTAGCGAATCGCCTGAATTTGATCCCAGGAATCGACTCCGTACGTTTTGGCAATCTTTTCGAGAATTGGAGCGCGCTGTTGCGCCCAGGAGTTTGGTACAAGGGCCAGCACTCCGCAAAGCAGAAGGCCCATCATGGCTAGACGGCGGGCATTTTTCATAGAGTTTGCTCCTCGGTGAAGTGAACGGATGCTGTGTTGGATGTCGGCGCAAGCTTCCGGATACACGCGTCGCTGGGCGCAATTACTCTTCGCCCGTCCCAGGCATTCACAGCGCTTGCCGCGGATTATACAACGGGTTCGGTTCTCAGCGGTTTGGCGGAAGAGCGGACGTTTATTCGATTGGGGATCGTGGCGCCGACCGTTGCCTCAATCGCCCAAATTCGATAATCGCGGCGGCCGTTGCGACGGATCCATATTCAAGAACCATGATCCAGCCGGGAACCAGCCACGGACGATCAAGGGTGCGCAAATGCCAGACGTAGTAAGTAGGAATGATGCTGACTGTCCAGATGATGATCGGGACCGTCGAAGCCGAGCGGACAAACGGCAGGAGCCAGAGAAGGTACCACGGGTACACGACCGGCGCACAGAGAAGCGATGCTGCCATCGGCCACGTGAATGTATCGGACGACCACTCGCCGCCCTTGCTTCTCAGCCGGAGCGCGACGAGAAATCCCGCAACCACCGCCAGGCCAACTGCAAACTGCGGAGCGACAACCCGCTCGAGTGCGGCGAACACCGGGTCATTGAAGCGGAAACTCCGCACGTAAGTTCCGAGTGAACCGATGGGAATTCGTCCATGGTTTAAGAACGGCACATAGGGGAGTCCAACGACGGCGGCCGCCAGTATGCCGTCGCGGATACGAACCCGTTTCCAGTACAGCGGCAGGAGTACGATCGGGAGAAACTTCACCGCGACCGCCAGCCCAAATGCGACTGCCGCAACCGCACGCCACCGCCGCCCAAGCGCGGCGGCGGAAACCAACAGCAGCAACGCGCCGACAATATCGATGTGACCGCTGCCTGCCACGTCGGTCGCCAGCAGTGGATGCCAGGCATAGGCCAGCACCCAGTGCGCTCCTTGCCCGCTGCTACGCAAGATCTCGAGCAAAATGAAAATAATCTCCAGATCGCAAAACACAAACGCTACTTTCAGCGAAAAAAGAGACTCATGAATCGTGGTAACGGCGCGGAAAAACATCTGCGCGCCCGGCGGATATGGGCTCGGTAAATCCGGATTGTTCAGCGTGCGGGTTTCCGCAGTATGTAACCCACGGACCGCCGGGTCGCTGGGAACCACAAGATAAGGGTTATACCCGAACCGCTGGACGCGGCCATCCCAAAGGTATCGATGAATGTCATCATCAGGCCCCGGCGGTGACAGAAGAAACGGAATACGCCACAGGCCAGCCAACACCAGCCCGATCACGATGACCCGGCGCGGAAATTTTGGAGTCGCGAAGAGTTCGCGAATGGCGAGGAGATACGCAATGCCGGCAACGCCCAGCGGAAGGATGAAGGACGGTCCACCCACCCTGCTGAAGTTGCGTGAGCAGATCGCAAGCGCCACAAGTAAGATGGCGCCGAGCCCGTACAATCTGCCAGTCGGCGTGAGCTTCACCGGCCTACCGTGCCTGTCCGCAACTGTGCCACCGCCGGCGCCCACAGTTTCAACCAGACCGCCGTTCGTGGCGCCCGAGCGGGAGCGAGTTCCAGTTCCGCGGCAAGCCGGGTCAAGTCGACAGCCACGTCGATGTCGTAGAAAGGATCCGTGAAGCCGACGGAGAGTTGGAGTGCGCGCGCGCGCGCCAGTAAAGCCTCAAGCGCGCTCCTGGTTCCCATGCTGTCGCCGTCGAAAAGCCCAGGGTGAGAAGCCTTCGCCCCTACGAGGTAATAACCGCCATCGTGCGTCGGTCCCACAACCACGTCATGGCCGGCGAGCGCCTCGAACGCATTTTCAAGAATCGACACCGGCAGATGCGGACTGTCGCTGTTGAAGGCAACGACGCGTTGGCGGCCCATGGCTGCAAAGTGCGCAAATGCCGAGTTGAGGCCCGCAGCAAGGCCTTGTCCTTTCTGGCCCAGTACACCCGAGACACTTGGCGCCAGCTTCGTCAGTTCTTCGACGTCGGAAGCCGGGCACATAATGGTGACTTCGACCATTTCCAACGAGTGCGCCAGCGCGATGGTGTCGTTCAAAAGGCAGCGATAGAGTTCGGTGACCGCCTCAACTGGAAGGCTCGGAGATAAACGAGTCTTGACCATCCCCGGTTTAGGTGCTTTTGCCATGACGACCAGTGTTCGCTCCCCGTTCGACGAACGTGCGGTATTTTGGTGGGAGGATTCCATAGGGAAGCGCAGAGCCAGCACTTACGCTGGCCGCGGATTTCTGGCTCTTCGATGCCGAAAATAATAGCGCACTATCAGCGAGAAGATGAACCATGCCGCTCCGACTGTACCTCGCAGCGTACCGCTGATCTTGGATTTCCCAATGCGCGGATGGTAGCTCACCGGCACCTCAACGACGCGGAAACCCGCAAGCGTACCCTTGAGAATCATTTCAACCGCCCAGCCATAAGTGGTTTCTTCGAGCGCGAGCGCACGTAGTACATCTGCGCGGCCCGCTCGGAACGGACCGAGATCACTGATGTCCAGGCGATACAGAATCCTGATCAGGCCAGCGGCGAGGCGATTACCAAACATCTGATGCCAGGGCAATGCACCCGCAGAACGCGGTTTGCGAAGGCGCGAACCGAGCGTGATATCCGCTCGTCCGTCCAGGATTGGAGCGAGGACAAGCGGCAGCTCAGCCGGCCGATCGCTGTAATCGCCGTCGAGAAACACCACAATGTCAGGGCTGGTTGCTTCAGCCAGTCCGGTCAGGCAGGCGCGCCCGTATCCGCGGCGAGGTTCGCGCAGGATGCGTGCTCCCATCTTTGAGGCGATTTCGGGAGTCCCGTCGGTTGAATTGCTGTCTACGACTAAGACTTCCGTGACCGTGTCCGCAGGCAGATCAGCCAAGACGCGCCCAATGGACTGCGCTTCATTATGAGTAGGAATGACAACCGACACTCTCAGTTGACCTGGGCTCAAGTCACCACCATGGGGAGGATGGCCAGCGCTGCGCCAGCCAGGCGTCGACACCCCACGCACGACCTGCCCTCCCCACGACAAGCGCAAGCGATGCGAGTACCGAAACCAGCAGTTCCCATATCCACGATGTGCCCCATTCCGAGACCCAAAGGCTGCCCAGGTATAGAAAAGCCACGAAGGCGGCGGGGCGCGTCAGCAGACCGATGACCAGCAGGATTCCGAGACCGATCTCAGTCACCGCCTGCATCGGAGCGGCCATCGCGGCGTGACTCGCCGCAAAACCCATCACTGCCTTCCACGCGGCCGGCGAGTGACTCGCCTTTATGTAGTAGTTGATCAGGCCTGCATAGCCCGCCGGCGTGTAGAGACCCTTCCCCAGATTCTCGAAGAAGACCCACACCAGCATTGCGCCGATCGTGACACGAACTATTGCCAGCCCATTTGCCGCGGGCGATTGGCCGGCTGAATTTTGCCTCGGGCCCATGTTCGCCATCGTTGTGAACCTCGCACCCAATAGATGCCGCACGTGCGGTGGGAAATAGAAAGGAGTCAACATTTTAAATGGTTCCGGCTGTTCCTGCCAGTGGATGTCAACATTGCCGGTAGCGCTTTTTGGCGCGCGGCTTTTGCAATCGCGATCGGGATTTGACAGGATGCTGCCGCAACCCACAGACTGCGAACGTGCGCTTTGAACCATGAGATGCTGGCCGTTAGCGGTCACAGAGCGCATACACAAACGCGATCCTCGTCGAAAGGATACGTCATGATGCGTCGACCTCTGCTCTCTTTGCTCCTCGTATTTTCGTCTCTGCCTGCTCTCGCTCAGAACGAACGCCATTTCACATTTCATTACTCATTCACGGTGAATAATGTCAGCCCCGGCGAGCGCTTGCGTGTATGGATCCCGCTGGCCCACTCCGACGCCTTCCAGGAGGTGAAAGTTATTTCCAAGAG
>Ga0210391_10000776_pt1 | contig 31248 bp, 26 predicted proteins | sample IncBWC12OmetaG_FD_160573 | JGI IMG/M metagenome (GOLD analysis project Ga0210391, IMG submission 160573) | Forest soil microbial communities from Barre Woods Harvard Forest LTER site, Petersham, Massachusetts, United States - Inc-BW-C-12-O ... | reverse complement strand
GAAACCTGGTGACAGTCACGCGATTGTCATGAGAAAGAGAAAGAGAAAGAGAAAGAGAATGGCGCGGGGCCGCGCTGCCGGAACGGACGTGCCGTGCTCCGGGCAGAAAGCGAACGCTGGGCAAGTGCGATGTTACCGGACGCCGCGGGATGTTTCGCGTCAGTGCGACGAAGTCAAAGCGATGGCGGCTTCTGGAATGATTGCCCGCGCGTCCTTGCTCTGACCTGCATTCACGACGTAGTCCCGGTGATCGATGGTCAGAACCTTCTTCCCGTACAGCCGTACCTGAACCAGTGTCTCGTCCTTCTGCGGAAGCCAGAATCGATCAATTTTCTGGTACTGCCGCACGAAGTCGGCACGCTCGATCCAGAAGGAGAGTTTTTTCGCGGGATGGCCCTCTATCCGTACGACGGAGTAGTCCTGTACGTCGATCCAAAGCTTACCTTCAAACAAGTATTTGTCTTTCCGCTTGGGCACCGCCTTGGCGACGAAGCAACGATATGGGCCAACCTGTTGTTCGCCCAACAAATTCAAAAAATAATTGTCAGCCGAAATGGCGCTGTCATGGTGCTCTTTTCCGGCTGCCGTCTCGATCTCGCTATTAATCAGCGGATTCAGCGCCATATGTCGGACCAATCCCGAGCCAGACTCGGAAGTGACTGTAAAAGTCTTTTGGCCGGGAGCGAGAAACTCCATGCGTCCGACCTCCTCGGCATGCACCTTGCCTTTGAGATCAATGACCTGATAAGTCCGTTGGACGCTATAGTCGTGCAGGGCCATCCTGCGTTGCTCGTTATGCGCGGCAAGTTCACCGAACAGTTGGCTTTCCGTTACCCCAGGCCTCAGCGGCTCGATGACCCCTGACAGCTGCGGGAGCTCCTCTTCAGCAGCGTGAGCGTTCGCCTCTGTTGCGAGCATCGCTATCGCAACCATCGCGGCTGCCCCGAGTGAGAACGCGAGTTTACCGCGTGACGTTGCTCTATCCTTTCGGCTCATGTCTCTTTCTCCAGTTCAACAAAACTTCAGCAGTCACTCGGTCGGCGAGAGGACCGGCTTTCCCGGTTTAGGCGTCGCGGCAGATTTTTGGCTTTCTATGGGCACATCCAACGATTGGCCCAATATATCGTGGTAGCGAATTGTGCGCTTCCCCAGGAGCACGAGCAGTTCGCGTCCCGCCGCGTACTTGACAGTCTCCTCGCCCAGTGGTGGCGTATAGAGCACGACATAAATGGTATCGCCTACTTTGACCGAAACGTCATAGCTCGCCGCGCCTGTTGCGCCGCCGACGGCACCCTGATGAGTCTTAACCTCTGTGATCGTTCCCACCTGATACTTCGACGCAGACTGGCCAAACGCGGAAAGCGTCGTCAAGGAGATACAAAACACAATCGCCAGCCTAGTCATGGTTGCTCCTCTCGTCTGGGCCCCTACAGAGCGCCGCTAACGGTGCCAATTTGACAGAAACGTCATAGCCATTGACACCAGAAACCACTGCCTCGATGGTCCACCATGCGGTCACGTAAGCGCGAACAAACAGTTGGGTCAGTGACTTTCCCTGAAAGGTGATAGGTGGTGATATCAAATCCGTTATCTCTCTTCGTGCGATTGCCGCCACTGTCACTGATCGTGTCCACGTGCTATCGGAAGCAGTTGTATTGCCAACAGCAAGAACGATCTAGCTGAAGCTCAGCAACTGCCTGGCGAGGCAGAATCATTCGGTCCCAACTCGATGGTGCGGGTTCGGCAGCGGCCGCCACGGACCCGCGATTCGCTCGGTGTTCCAAAACCTCTTCAATCCCTAGCTGGCAGAAGGAGATAAATGCACCCCCTCATCGAGCGGTGTTGTGGAAGGCTGCATGCAAGCACCCGTGCTGCATGGTTCCGGCATGACTCAGGACCGACCTACGAAGAGGAATGACGGCCTTCGGATCAGAACGCTCGAGAGGAGCGGACAAAGCAGCCTCGTTCGGATGGCCTCCACTCGCCTGCCAACCAGGTTCGGCGTGTTCGAACTGATCGGCTTTGAGCGCGCGAACCTGGACAAAGGAGAGACGGAGAGTGCCCTCCTCCTGATACTTGGCGATCTCGAAGATCGAGCGCCTTTGCTACGCATTCATTCCCAGTGCTTGACCGGAGAGGTTCTCGGATCCCTGCGCTGTGATTGCCGAGGGCAGTTGGAACTCGCAATGTCGGCCATTGCAAGCGAGGGATCGGGACTGGTGATCTACGAGTATCAGGAGGGCCGGGGCATCGGGCTCATGGCAAAACTGAAAGCTTACGCATTGCAGGACAAAGGGTTCGATACGATCGAAGCAAACCAAGCCCTCGGTTTTGATACCGACTGCCGCGATTTCAGCTTGGCAGTCGCTATTGTTCACGATATTGGGATTGACCGTGTCCGCCTGATGTCAAACAACCCGCAAAAAGCTGAAGCACTGACAGAGGGTGGAATCGAAGTCATCGAAATGCTCGCCTGCGAAGCGCCGCCAAGCCCTTATGCACTGGCCTACTTGCGGACCAAGAAGGAAAAGATGGGGCATTCCCTCACGATCATGTGAACGATTGGAGGAATTGGCCTTAATCGGAGCACCTATGTCTAGTCAGCAGCTTGGCGCAGTGGATCTACTTGTTTCGTCCGAAGTTTCGCGCGAAGTTTCGGATATGTCCGGTGGTGATGAGCACTGCCTTGTCGCCCGCGCGGTGACGTTCGCCGAGATCGGGAAGTCGCTTAGGGAGTTGCGATCCGGGCGCATGATCGTCATTGCCGATGATGAGGATCGTGAGAATGAAGGCGACCTCGTGATCGCGGCGGAGATGGTCACTCCTGAAGTAATCAATTTTATGGCTACCTACGCGCGAGGTTTGATCTGTCTCGCCATGACCGGCGAGCGGCTTGACCAGTTGGAATTGGGGCCAATGGTGCTCCACAACACCGCGAACCTTGGCACCGCGTTTACCGTCTCGATCGATGCACGAGGAAGGGGTGTAACAACCGGAATCTCATCGTACGATCGTGCGCAAACCATCTTGGCTGCGGTCGACCCCCGGACTCGCCCGGAAGACCTCGCGCGCCCCGGTCATGTGTTTCCCCTACGCTCCCGGCCCGAGGGTGTTCTCGAAAGACGCGGCCAAACAGAAGCGTCCGTTGACCTCGCACGATTGGCAGGGCTGCATCACGCCGCAGTGATCTGCGAAATCATGAACCGCGATGGCAGTATGGCGCGCGGCTCCGATCTAGCAAGGTTCTGCTCAGAGTATGGCCTGACCATGGTGACTGTAGCTCAACTCGTTCGCTACAGGCTGGAAACAGAATTAGACCAATCTCCAGTCTGCTCAAATCCATCCCATAGCCCGCTTTTCACGAAACGATGCCTCCCTGGCCCGACTAACGAGAGTAAGGATCTACTCTCCTAAAGTCTGGTTCAGTCAACCTAAAGTTTGATTGCTCCAAGTGAAGGAATAACAGTAAGCTGCCAACATGATGGTGGACCGAACGTCCAAATTGATCGCGATCGTTGATGACGACGAGGCCATGCAAGATTCACTGCGCGACCTAATGGAGGCGGCTGGGCTGGTCGCACGTTGCTTTGGATCCGCGGAAGAATTTCTCGAATCCGATTTGCATACTCGGGCTGCTTGCCTAATTCTCGATATCCGTATGCCGAAGATGTCGGGTCCGCAGTTGCAGGCCACGTTGAAAGAAGAGAAATGCAATATTCCGATAATCTTCATCACCGCTCATGGAGATGCCAGGATGAGAATTCGAGCGATGAGAGAGGGCGCAGTCGAGTTCCTTACAAAACCGTTCAATCATCACCTGTTGCTCAAAAGGGTCCGTACTGCACTTGATCTGTGAGCAGCCTCGGCGATTGCAATCGCGTGGGGAGCCTTAAGTGTAGAGGTTTCTGTGGAAGATTATGCAACAGTCACGAACTCTAATCTAGACCAGGCCGAGCGTACGTTCGAGCGGATCATCGGTAATAGCGCCGCCCTCGAATCTGTTCTCGACCAGGTGGAACAGGTTGCGCCCACCGACTCGACTGTCCTGATCGAAGGGGAAACCGGCACGGGAAAAGAACTCATTGCTCACGCCATTCACAACGCCAGTCAGCGGGTCGGGCGCGCTTTCATCAAGCTGAATTGCGCGGCCATTCCGCTGGATCTTCTGGAAAGCGAATTGTTCGGCCATGAGAAGGGCGCCTTCACCGGAGCCATCGCTCAGAAGGTCGGGCGCTTCGAAATGGCCGATAAAGGCACGCTGTTTTTGGACGAAGTGGGCGACATCCCCTCGGCGCTGCAGCCGAAGTTGTTGCGTGTTTTGCAAGAACAGGAATTCGAGCGTTTAGGCAGCGGCCGTACGCACAAAGTGAATGTCCGGCTGGTAGCCGCGACCAATCGGAATCTCGTGAACATGCTCGCGCGCGGGCAATTTCGCAGTGACTTGTATTATCGTCTGAATGTCTTCCCGCTCTTGCTGCCCACGCTGCGAGAGCGCCGGGAAGACATTCCTGTTCTTGTCACCCATTTCGTGAAGCTGTTTAGCCGCCGCATCGGCAAGCAGGTCGACAGCATTCCCCCGGAAACCATGGCTGCCTTCCAGTGGTATTCGTGGCCTGGCAACATTCGCGAGTTGCAGAACCTGGTGGAGCGCGCGGTTATCCTTTCGCGGGACGGCGTGCTCCCCAACCCTCTTCACAAAAAGCAAGCGGAGGTTAGACCCCCCACTCAACATCGTTTCCCGGTTTTCCCATCGTCAATGACATTGGAAGACTCCGATCGCGCTTTGATTTTGGAAACACTTGAGCAGGCCGGCTGGATCGTCGGTGGACCGCACGGCGCAGCGACAAAACTGGGACTGAAACGAACCACGCTGCTGGCCAAGATGAGAAGGTTGGGTATCTCGCGGCCTATCTCGGAGGAAGGAACCGGCGTTCCCGGAGTCGCGCAAGGAGATGCCCAGATTTGAAGGTAGAACTGGCAGCTGCACCTGACATCCGGCCGAGGTCGCGCTGGTAAACTTCTGAGCCATGTTAGCCCATCTCGATTCCACGTTGCCCCGCGCCATGCCCAGCTCGAGAGCCCGGGACTTCCATGCTCCGCGATCGTTTCTGGTTTGCGTGTTATCGCTGTGGCTCACCTTAAGCGCAGCTCATGCCTTGGATCCGAATAAACACCTTACCCAATACGCCCATACGGCATGGCGAATACAAGACGGATTCTTTGACAACACTCCGTTTGGGATTTCACAAACAAAAGACGGATATCTCTGGGTGCGCGGCGGCAGTGGCGTGTTGCGTTTTGACGGCGTTCGTTTTACTCCCTGGTCGGCTCCGATCGCTTCTACACCAAACCGCATCATCAGTGTGCGGGCGGGAGAATTTTGGATCACCACTCGAAGCGAGCTCGCTCACGTTAAGGACAATGTCGTGATTTCCCATTACGATCTTTTGGGAATTGACGCCATCGACAAAGATTCTGACGGATCGGTGTGGACTCTTTCGTACCTGAATCCGGACCGAGTTTTATGCCAGGCAACGGATGCGAAAATCCGCTGCTTCGGGAAGGCAGAGGGTATAACGATTCGCATGCCGTTTTCGTTCATTCCTGACGGGAAAGGAGGATTTTGGATCGGAGGCGACACGTCATTGCAACATTGGAAAATGGGTGCAGTCCCCGAGATCTACAGCCCGCAGCACCTGCAATCGAACGTGGGGCAAATCGGCATCCGCAGTCTTGTCCGGGATTCCGACGGTTCCTTATTGCTCGGAATTATGGCGGCGGGGCCGGGACTTGGGCTTGAAAGATTCCGCAATGGTGTTCTGGCGCCGGTGGTTCTGCCAAACTTCGACGGAAGCAAGCTCGTTATCGAGGCGATGATGGAGGATTCCGATAAAAGCCTTTGGATAGCGACGTACGGGAATGGCATCTACCGCATTCACGGCCAAGCCGTCGACCATTTTGGACGAGCGGACGGCTTATCGAGCGACAGCGTCTTTAATCTGTACGAAGGCGACGACGGTATAGTCTGGGCGGCCACATCCGATGGGATTGACAATTTTCGAGATCTTCCGATCACTAGCTTTTCGAACTCCAAGGGGCCTGGACCAACCGGCACCGCTTCCGTCATGGTCACTAAGGACGGGACGGTCTGGGTAGCAAATCTCGGCACTCTCGATTTTGTTCGAAACGGAGCCGTTTCCTCGGTTCGCGTGCCTGGACAGCAAGTGAGTTCCTTGCTCGAAGACCATCAGGGCAACATTTGGGTTGGCATTGACGACGGGCTCTTCATCTACCAAGGTGGCCACTTCCGGCGTATCCCGGAACCTGATCATCACCCCCTGGGTTTGGTGCTCGGTCTCACCGAGGATGTCGACGGCAATATTTGGGCGGAATGCAAGGGCGCTCAAAGAAGACTCCTCCGCATCCGCGATTTCAAGGTGCGCGAGCAGTTCTCCGAACCTCAAGTTCCGAAGGCTAAGGCCATTGCGGCGGACCCGAAGGGCGGAATTTGGCTGGGCACACTCACCGGCGACTTGACGTTTTTCCGGGAAGGCATTGCGCGTACATTTCCCTTGAAGCTGAGTGGCAAATCGTGGGCCTATCAGATTGCTGTTGATCCCGACGGCTCAGTGATCACTGCATCTGATGACGGACTTGTGATGCTCCGCGCCGGAAAAGTTCAGCGCCTGGGCAAAGAAAACGGACTTCCTTGCGACGAGGTCGATGGCTTCGCTGTCGACGACAATAAAAACCTGTGGCTCGATACGCCCTGTGGATTTGCAGAAATTGCAGCCTCGGACGTGCAACGATGGTGGATTCATCCAGACATCATGGTTCAGGCACGAGTATTCGGTACGCTCGACGGAGCTCGACCAGGTCGGGTGTCTTTCAATCCAGCCGCGAAATCTCCGGACGGGCGCCTCTGGTTTGTAAACGGCGTGGTTCTTCAGATGATCGACCCGTCACATCTTTCTGGTGACGCGACTGTTTCGCCGGTCTACGTCGAAGCCGTTGTTGCCGACCGAAAGCAATACAAACCACAAGAAAATCTTCAACTTCCGGCTTTGACTCGCGATCTCCAAATTGGCTACACATCGCCGAGTTTTCTCAATCCCCAAAAGGTGAAGTTTCGCTACAGACTTGAAGGGTATGATCGCGATTGGCAGGAGGCGGGCACCCGTCGCGAAGCTTTTTATACGGACCTGGGCCCCGGGAAATATCGCTTTCGTGTAATCGCGTCCAATGACAACAGCGCCTGGAACGAGGCAGGCGCGGCACTGGACTTCGCGATTGCTCCAGCCTATTGGCAGACGAACTGGTTCCGCGCACTATGTGTGTTTCTGTTCTTGGCGGTTCTTACCGGACTTTTTCGCCTTCGACTCCGGCATTTGGAGCGTCAGCGGGATGCCCTTCGCAAGAGTGAAAAAGAGCTTCGCGACGTGATCGATACGATCCCGGCAATAGTCTGGAGCGCTCTGCCCGACGGCTCCAATACTTACGTTAACCAGCGATTTGTGGAGTACTCGGGGTTATCGGCGCAACAGACGGCCGGAGCAGGGTGGCAAGCGGCCATTCACCCTGATGATCTTGAGCGACAACTAGGTAAATGGATGGAGGCGGTTGCTACCGGCAAGCCTCTCGAAAATGAGGTGCGCTTCCGCCACTCGGATGGGCAATATCGCTGCCATTTGGACCGCGGAGTGCCGCTCCGGGATGAAGATGGAAATATCGTCAAGTGGTATGGGGTCGTCACCGACATCGAAGATCGCAAACGCGCGGAGGGAGCCCTGGGGGTACTATCGCGCGATTTGCAGGAAAGCAAAGCCAAGCTGGAAGAGGCTCAGCGCATCACCCATGTCGGCTACTGGGAATGGGACATCGTAACGGGTCGCGTGAACTGGTCGGATGAGACCTATCGCATCTTTGGAATGCAGCCTCAGGGACGTCCTATGGACATAGCTGCCTGTCAGGAAAGGATCCACCCCGAGGATTGGCAGCGAGGCATGGAAGAGTCTCTCGGCGGTGGGACACGCTTCAGCGCCGAATGTCGCGTGATCCGGCCAACCGGCGAGGTGCGCACAGCCCACTTTCAGGGCGATGTGAAAAAGGATGCGTCCGGCCATTCCTATTACATGTTCGGGACGGTGCAGGACATCACGGATCGCAAGCGCGCGGAGGAAGCGCTTCAGAGAAGCCAGTTTTATATCACTGAAGGGCAGCGCGTTGCCCATATGGGAAGTTGGGCCTTCAAGGCAGATGGATTCGATTACTGGTCCTCGGAGCTGTTTCGCATCCATGGTCTTGATCCGAGTGGCAAGCCGCCGACAGTAGAAGAATATTTAGCTCTTGTACATCCGGAAGATCGCGCGTTCATGAAACACGGCATTACGCAGATGTCGGTGGACCATCGCGCATTCGACTTCACGAAAAGGATTGTGCGGCGAGATGGAGAGATTCGCAGCGTGCGCTGCGTGGGTGTTCCGGTCACGCTAGGGGGGATTTTCCAGGGCTTCCTCGGGACAGGAATGGACGTTACCGAGCAAGAGCGACTAACCGGAGAACTGCGCCTGAGTGAACAATATCTCAGCGAAGGGCAACGCCTCGCCCATATGGGAAGTTGGACATATAACCCCAGTGGTTTTTTTGAGTACTGGTCTCCGGAACTGTTCAAACTTTATGGGCTCGATCCACAGAAGGGAGCCCCGACACTCGACGAGTATCTGGCCACCGTTCATCCACAAGACCGCGACTTTATGGCTAACACCATAAAGAGAATGCATACGGAGCGTGGCGGGTGTGACGTGAAAAAGAGAATTGTTCGCCCCGATGGCGAGCAACGTTACATTCGCTGCGTCGGAATCCCGGTTCTTGCAGGCGAAGGGCTCAAGGGGTTTCTGGGCACCGCGATCGATATCACCGAGCAAGAACTGCTGACTCAGGAATTGGAGCGTCGGCAAGCGCACTTGGCCGAGGCGCAAAAGCTGACCCATACGGGCAGCTGGGCTTGGCGCGTAGCGGATCGGAAGGTGGTGCACCTCTCCGAGGAGTTTTACCGGATCTGCGGCTTCGATCCAGCTGAGGGAGTGCCAACTTTGGAAGATTGTTACGAACGCGTCCACCCGGAGGATCGCCTTAGGTGGAAGGGCATCATCGAACGGGCAATTGTGGACAAAACCGATTACGATCGGGAGTTCCGTATCATCTTACCGAATGGAATGGTGAAGTGGATCCACACCGTTGGCCATCCCGTCTTTTCCGACGCCGGAGATTTGGAGCAATTCGTGGGCAGCTCGACCGACATCACAGAACGTAAATCTGCCGAGCAAGAGCGCGCAAGGCTGCGACAACTGGAAGCCGATCTGGCACATACGAATCGCGTCAGCACGTTGGGCGAAATGGCAGCATCGCTGGCGCATGAGATCAAGCAGCCCATCGCCGCCGCCATCACCAGCGCCAACAGCTGCCTTGAATGGCTGGCGCACGAACCGCCCAATCTCGATCGGGCCCGTACCGCAGCAGCCAGAATCGACAAGTATGGGAATCGTGCAGCTGAGATCATCGACCGTATACGTTCGTTCTACAAGAAATCTCCTCCACAGCGTGAGTTGGTCGACGTGAACGGGATTATCCAGGAAATGCTCACGCTGCTGGAAGGTGAGGCTACGCGATCCTCAATTGCCATGCGCACCGATCTTTCCGCCGTACTGCCTAAAATCATGGCAGACCGTGTCCAGTTGCAGCAGGTGTTCATGAACCTCATGCTCAACGCCATCGAAGCCATGAGAGACGCGGGCGGAGAGCTTACTGTGAAGTCGCAACTGCAGAACGGTCAACTCCAATTCTCGATCAGCGACACCGGCGTGGGTCTGCCAGCGGAGAAGATGGATCAGATCTTTTCTGCATTCTTTACCACCAAGCCACTAGGCAGCGGCATGGGATTAGCCATCAGCCGTTCCATCGTGGAATCGCATGGCGGCCGTTTGTGGGCGACCGCTAACGACGGACGAGGTGCAACCTTTCATTTCAGCTTGCCAATCCAGGTGACAGAGTCATCGCCCTTGGTTGCCTGAGGCACGTCTTCGTTTCCTCGGATCTCAACAGCAGAGGGATCAAAGATAGAGGAGACTGCATGGTCCATCTAGCTTTCGGCAGGCTGTGACTCGAACGTATGGGTAAGCACTTGGTTGACTTCAGCTGCTTTTTCGGCTCGCAGATTTTCAATCGTGCCGAGGTAAAGCTCATAGGCGACTGGATTCATTTTCACCAAAATTTGCTCCATTGCATCAATCCTGATCCGGGTTTCTCCCAATCGATCAACGACTTTCATCAGGGCATTCGGTATGGCGGACCGCCGGCTTTGCTCATTTCTGTTTCCCCTTCGTTCTGGGTTCTTGGTTTTCGCGTTCGCATAATAATGATGATCGTGAATCTCAGGTTGCACCTACCTGCCCACGATCCGGATAAAGCACGGTTGCGTCAGCTCACGGCGCGTTGCTCATGCATCCAAAAATGCTCGCGCAGAGTCTTCTTCAGTACCTTGCCGGAACTGCTCTTGGGCAGATCCGTTTCTGAAAACTCGACGCGCCTCGGAAGCTTATAACTCGCCAGGCTTCGCCGGCAGAAAGCAATCAGGTCGTCAGAGGTAAGAGTTGCCCCTGGCTTCAAAACTACGCAAGCCATTACAAGTTCGCCCCATTGCGGATCGGGTACGCCGAAGACGGCCACTTCACGAACCGCGGGATGCCCGTAGATCACTGCTTCCACCTCTCCCGAATAAACGTTCTCACCGCCGGTAACAATCATGTCCTTCAGCCGGTCGAGGATGTAAAAGTATCCCGCAGTGTCCTGATCGCCGATATCCCCCGTACGAAAGAATCCGTCGCGAAACGCTTTCGCCGTTTCTTCCGGATTGTTCCAATAGCCACGCATGACGTTGGCGCCTCGTACGATCAGTTCGCCTGCCTGTCCCGCATCGACTTGTTTCCCTGACGTGTCTGTAACCAGAAGATCGACACCGGGACAGGGTCGTCCGCACGACATCAGCTTGTCGTCGGTGTGCTCCTGGTCTTGCAAGCCCGTGAGAAAACCTGTTTCGCTCAACCCATACACTTGAATCAGCTTGACGCTTGGCAGCAGCTCGCGCGTGCGATGGACCAGTTCCGGCGCCATTGGTGAGCCGCCATACGCCAGCACCTGCAGGCTGCTCAAGTCATACTTTCTCGCTTCCACGAATTGTGTGAGTAAATTGATCATCGTCGGCACGAGCACCGTGTGCGTCACGCGTTCCCTTTCCACCGTCTCGCAGAAAGTCTGTGCGCTAAATTTCGGAATCGTGATTTGGCTCGCGCCGAACGCCGGAGCCGCAAACATGCTCGGAAAGTCCGCGATGTGAAAGATCGGAGCGGCGTGCAGATAGGTCCCGCCTTCGGTGTAGTGCATCCAGTAGTTGAAGTTGTGGACGTCGGCAAGGATATTGCTGTGCGTCACCATGACGCCTTTTGGCTTCCCCGTTGTGCCGCTCGTGTAGATAAGGCCTAATACGGCCTCGGGGTCATAAAAGATATTCGGAACAGCGTGGCTGGTAATTGGAAGAGGTTGCTGGTCGATCACCTGCTGCCAGCTCAACTGTACTTCGGGGACAGCGAGCGAGGAATGGCGCACGATTCCATGCGGACGCGCGTCTTCAAGCACCCCGTCGATCTCTTTGGTCGACAGGCGGGTGTTCAGCGGAACGGCGATCACGCCCAGCATGCTGCATGCGTAAATTAGTTCAATATAGTCAGGCCCGTTCGGCAGCAAAAGAGCCAGGCGGTCTCCCACTCGAAAACCGCGGCTAGTGAGCGTCGCTGCGATGCCTTCAACGCGAGTACCGAGCTCGCGAAAGGTCAGGAGGCGGCCGTCACGAGCAAGCGCGGTTCGGCCGGGATAGAATCGCAATGCCCGGCCGAGCGAGTGAACATAGATCATCTTTTGTTTCTCGTGTTTCTGAGCTCCCCGTCGCACCTGAGGAAAACAGAATTAATCGGCCGCTGTGTTTGTTCCGGCTTGTGCGGCTTCTTCCGCTTTCGAGCGGGTCCTGAGCAATTCCAGCAGCATACTGTCGCGCTCCCGTTCGAGTTCCGCGATTGCACGGCCATTCGCTTCCTTCAATACGCCGTTGACAATAGTTTGCTTCACCTCGGGACTGAATTCAGTGATCGTGCCGAGATCCTTCCACCATGCCGCCATCGGCCCCGTAAACTGTTCCATGAAATGTTGAATCCCGCCTGTGCCGCCGCCCAGATGAAACAGGAGATTTGGACCCATCAAGCCCCAACGCAGTCCAGGTCCCCAGCACACCGCGGCATCGGAATCAGCGACATCCAAAACACCTCGTTCGATGAGATACACGATTTCCCGATAGAGCGCGGCTTGCAGGCGATTCGCGACGTGGCCGACTACCTCTTTGCGGACGTGAATCGGTTTCTTGCCGATCGAGGTGTAGAAGGAGATGGCCCGCTCAACAGTTTCCGGGGACGTTTTCGCGCCTCCGACGACCTCGACCAGCGGAACAATGTGAGGAGGGTTAAACGGGTGGCCGGTCACGCAACGTTCGGGATGCTTGCACGCAGACTGCATCACGCTCATCGTCAGTCCCGATGAGCTCGACGCGATGATCGAATCGTCCGGGGTCGCAGCGTCCATATCCGCGAACAGCTTTATTTTGAAGTCCTGCCGTTCGGGGCCATTCTCCTGAACGAGGTCGGCGTTGGCGAGCGCCTTCTTCATATCGATCGTGAACTGCAGACGGTCGCGTGACGCATTCGGGGAGAGCCCGATTACTTGCAGATCTTTCCAAGCAGCGTCAATAAAATGGCGGAGGTTTGCTTCTGCGTTCGGCGCTGGGTCGGTCGCGATAACGTTGAGGCCGCGTGCCAGGTACAGGGCCGCCCAACTCGCGCCAATCACGCCCGTACCCACGATTGCTATGTTTTGAATCGGTTTGTTTCTCGCCATAAAAATTTTCTCCATTCCTTTAAGCGATTGCTGACCTTCTGGGGATATCTTCCGCAGCCTTCGCTGGTTGTGGCGCATGGTGATTCACGATGAGTCGGGAACCCCTTTGGCCGGTGAAATATGTCCAAACCCATTGCAGGAAAACGGTCAAACGAAGACTCGAGGTCGCCAGAAACTGGAGGTGTACGAGCGCCCAGGCGAGCCATGCTCCAAACCCGCTTACTCGAAGCTTGTGACTTTGCAAGACGGCAAAGCCTTTGCCAACGACCGCCATGGTGCCTTTGTCGAAGTAACGAAACGGCCCGGGCGCCGTGCCGCCGGTGATGCGGGCATGAAGAACTTTTCCTGCATAACGACCTTGCTGCATGGCCACCTGGGCAACGCCGGGAAGCGGCTTGCCGTTTTCTTCGAATGACGCCGTATCGCCAACTACAAAGATTTCCGGGTGTCCGGGCACAGTGACATCGTTTTGAACACGCACGCGGCCGGCGCGGTCGGTTTCGACTTGCAGCCACTTGCCTGCGGGCGACGGTGCAACTCCCGCCGTCCAGATGACCGTCTTGCTCGGGATGCGCTCGCCCGCGACCACGATGCCATCGGCATCAATGCGATCTACGCTGTGTCCGAGGCGTCTCTCGACACCCAGTCTCTCCAGCCGCCTTTTCGCGGCTTCCGAGAGATCTTCTGAAAACGGGGGCAAAACTCGCGGCGCCATGTCGACGAGAACAATCCTTGCGGAGGCAGGACTGATCCGCCGGAATTCCGATTTGAGCGAACTCCGAATCAGAACCGCCAGGGCGCCAGCCATCTCCACGCCTGTGGGGCCCGCACCGATCAGAACAAAAGTCAACAGGTCGCGATGGCGGCTTGGATCTTCTTCGGCCTCCGCTTGTTCGAATGCCTGCAGGATCTTGTTTCGACTCGAGACTGCATCGGCCACGCTCTTCATGCCCGGGGCGAACTCCTCAAATTCGTTATGACCGAAGTAGCTGTGCGTCGCGCCCGAGGCGAGGATCAGGTAATCGTAGGCGAGGGGCACTGCTTGTCGATCTGCATCGCTAACCATCACTTGCTTTCGCTCTTTGTCGACTCCGGTGACTTCTCCCATGATTACTGTGACATTCTTATGATGGCGAAGAACGCTTCGTATGGGTGTCGCAATCTGGCTGGGCGTCAGCACCGCTGTTGCCACCTGGTAAAGCAGAGGCTGAAACAGGTGGTGGTTGGAACGGTCGATTAGGATCACCTCCGCGGGTGTTTTCCTGAGAGCCTTGGCGGCGGCAAGGCCGCCAAAACCTCCTCCGACGATAACGATCCGTGGTTGAGCCATTTGTTCCTCGACTTGTTTCAGTCGGCCGCGCTCGATTCGCGTTGCGTGGCCGGGATTGTGCCGCTCGCCCGAAAGCGATCGATATCGTCCGTGGTGAAACCGAGCTCTTTCAGGACTTCATCATTGTGTTCGCCGATTGTCGGGGCGCGCCTGGCAGGGACTTTGGAAACTCCGTGTACTTGAATCGGACTGTTGACGGTCGAGGTCAGTTTCTCGCCCGCTCCTTCGAGCGGAACGACGATGTCATTCGCCCGCAACTGCGGATCATTGACCACGTCCTTCGGATCACGCACGGCGCCGAAGGGGACGTGAACGTCGTTGAAAACCTCGTACCAGTGCGACATTGGCTGCGAAGCAAAGATCTCATCGAGCATGGCCGTCAATTGCGGCCGGTTCTCGGCCAACTTGGCAGGATCCGAGAATCGCGGGTCCGTGAGGATATCCTCACGACCCATCGCTTTGAGGACTGCGGGTACCTTGTCCGGAGTGGCTACAAGAACGAACCAAGTGCCATCGGAAGAGCGATACGTGTTTAGAGCCGCATTTGCGGGATGCGTTCGATCGTGTAGCCCGTAGAAACTCGCACCACATAGAGCGGCCTGGATAAAGACGCTGGCCGACCAGACACCCGCCGCGAGGAGCGAAGTGGTGACGTAGGATCCCTTACCCGTGCGTTCGCGACGATAAAGCGCAGTCAGAATCGCGGCATAAATGCAGACCCCAGTTGCATTGTCACCGCTGCCTGCCACCGGCCAGGTCGGCGGCTCTCCGGCATCGCGCGTCATGAATAACAGGCCGCTTCGCGCCCAGAAGGCCGTGAGATCGAACCCTGGAAGAGCAGCGTCCGGACCTTTCTCGCCGAAGCCGGTGAGATCGGCATAGATCAGGCGCGGATTCCACTCGGCGACATCCTCATATTCGAGCTTTAATTTCTTGCGTGCGGGATGCGGCGTGTTGACGATGAACACGTCGGCCCACCGGGCTAACCGCTCGAGAACCTGCTGCGCGCTTGCAGCTTTCAGATTGAGCGCAACGCCACGCTTGTTTCGATTCGACAATTGGAATGGATAAGGCTCTTCCGAATGCGGCTGGGGTGGGATCTTCTGGCCCTTTCTCCACAGTTCTCCCTCGGGAGGTTCAACTTTGACAACGTCTGCGCCGAAGTCGGCCAAGATGGTTGCGGCGCCCGGCCCGGCAATGAAGCTCGACAAATCCACGACCTTCAATCCGGAAAATATGTTGCCTTCTGTCATGTTCATCTCCTCCGTCACGATCACTACTTACGGCCGCGAAGCATTGGCAACTTCGAAGTGGCGCGTAAAGTCCTACTTTCCCTGAAACTTCGCCGCGCGTTTCTCGAGGAACGCCGACGTACCTTCTTTCTTGTCGTCAGTCGACGCGCAGACTGCGAAGAGCGAAGCTTCGATCAGCAGGCCTTCAGCCACGCTTGTCTCCAGCCCTTTGTTGACCGCCTCAAGCGCGTATTTCACGCTAAGGGGAGCGTTGGCGATGATCTTCTTCAACACAGCTTCGGCGCGCTCGATGACGTGCGCGTCCGGCTCCAGTTCGTCCACCAGGCCAATGCGATAAGCCTCCGCCGCATCGATGATGTCGCCGGAAAGGATCAGCTTGAGTGCTCGCCCTCTTCCAACCAGACGAGGGAGGCGCTGCGTGCCTCCATACCCTGGCATGACTCCAAGCTTTACTTCTGGCTGACCGAATTTCGCGCTCTCGGCAGCGACTCTGATCGTGCACGCCATCGCCAGCTCGCACCCCCCACCCAAAGCAAAGCCGTTGACCGCGGCGATGACCGGCTTACCAAGGTTCTCGATTAGGTCGGTCAATGCCTGCCCTCGACGAGTCGCCGCTTCTGCTTCTACAGCTGTGTTGTTGGCGATCTCCGCGATGTCGGCGCCCGCAGCAAATGCTTTTTCGCCAGCACCAGTGAGGATGACCCCGCGGATGGCTAAATCGTCACGCGCGTCCTCAAAGGCTGCGCGCAGGTCGTTGATCGTCGCCTTGTTCAGCGCATTCATCACCTTGGGCCGGTTCAGCGTCACATACGCAATCGGCCCTTTCTTGTCATAGGCAACGTTCTCGAGTCTTAGGACAGAAGCTAGCGAGCCCATTCGTTTCTCCTTATTAACGACTAAGGTTATTAGTCACGAAGATCGTGCTGGCGTTCGTCATTACGCCGCAGGAATTTCGGCGTACACGATGCCGGTTAGGTTTCCTTCCGCCGCGAGCACCGTTTTCCGGTTGGACCCGTCGAGGTTCGCGCTATAGACCGATCCACCCAAATCGGTCAGAAACATGCGACCACCTTTCAGATCCAGGGCGATACCGATTCCTTCCATCAAGTGGTCGAAAATAATCACCGGCTCTTTCTTGCCATTGCCCTGAGCCGGATCCATGGGCGCTCGATTCACCGTATTGCCACGTGGAGGATCGCCGCGGTCGGTCCAGTAGATAGTCCGGTTGGCGAGGTCGAGTTCGAGGTCGATGGGTTCAGGCAAATTCTCGTACAGCAGTTCGATATCTTTGCGGTTCGCTGGAGTCTGCCCCTTGGGAATTTCGAGATTGGCGCGAAAGATGCGGCCCTCACCGGCATTGTCCGGACCCTTCTGAGTCCAATAAAGTTTGCCGGCGTCGACGTCGAGCGCAATTCCCACGCACCATTTCTTGATGTCCTTCCCAGGACGCGAGTCACCTTCGCTCGTATCGATAAGCGTTTCGATCTTGGAGCCATCCAGGTTCGCGCGCATGACCCGCATGCCCTCGCGATCCGACCAGTAAAGCTTGCGGTTCTCCTCATCGAGTTGCAGTTGTTTGGGAGTGAAGGTGCCGCCCGGAGGAACAATGTGGGTGAGGTTTTTTCCGTCAAAATCCGCGCGCTCGATAGAACCGTCATTGGCGGTGGGGTTGCCCATGTTGGTCCAGTAGAGATGACCGGCCGCGAGATCCACAACGATGCCGTCCGGAAGTCGTCTTCCCTCGCTCACAATAACCTTAAGGTCGGAGCCGTCAGAGTTCGCGGAAAAAACTTCGCCACTGCTCGCGCTGAGAAAAAACAAGCGGGCCTTCGTAGCCGTTGCTGCGGTCTGTCTGATTTTTGATTGAGAGGATTTAACATCCATAATTTCTTCGCTCCTTAATTACTTCAGCTTTTCTTTTGAGAGACAGGTTGAATACCGAAATCGCGAGTTCACTTCCGTACCGCTAGACGAAGGCGCTGAACCCGGTTATCGCTTTACCGAGAATCAGGTTCTGCATTTGGAATGTTCCCTCGTAGGAGTAGAGCGCTTCCGCATCTGCGAAGAAACGGCCTACGTTGTAGTCTGCGGCGATGCCATTCCCGCCCAGAAGCTCCCGCGCCCAGGCGACCGTCTCGCGGCACTTGGCAGTGGTGAACGCCTTGGCAAGGGCGGCATGCGCATCCGTCAGCTTGCCTTCCGCCTGCAACTGGGCCATGCGGACCAGCAGGCACTGTGAGGCGGTGATGTTGGCGATCATCCTGGCGAGGAGGTCCTGCACCATCTGGAATGAAGCGATCGGCTTTCCGAACTGAAGGCGCTCCTGACAATACTTGAGTGCGTTTTCGTAGGCGCCCATGGCGCATCCCGTCGCCTCCCACCCAACCAAGAAGCGCGTCATCTTCAGAACCCGGGCCGTGTCGCGGAACGATTGATCTTGCTGCAAACGGTTCGCTTCCGGTATCCGGCAGTTCTCCATCGTGATCAGCCCGTTCTGGACCACTTTCAGCGCAATCTTGTTCTGAATTTTCTCCACGCTGAAGCCAGGTGTGGTCTTGTTTTCCACGATGAACGCTTTGACCTGGTTGTCCGCAACGTCGCGCGCCCAAATGATGGATAGGTCGCACCACGGAGCGTTTCCAATCCACTTCTTCTGACCATTGAGGATCCAGGTCTCGCCGTCGCGTTTTGCGGTTGTCAACATCCCGCCGGCAGTTCCAGACCCAACGAGCGGTTCGGTCAGGCCGAAGCAGCCAATTTTCTCCCACCTAGCCATCGGCGGGAGCCATTTCTGTTTCTGTTCCTCAGACCCGCCCAGGTAGATCGAACCCATCGCTAAACCGTTGTGCACACCAAAGAAGGTCGCAATCGACGAGTCGAAGCGCGCCATTTCCATGGCGATCAAGCCAAATAGCTGCGCACTTCCGCCTCTACAGCCGTAGCCCTGCATGCCGACGCCGCCAATGTTGAGCTCTTTTACCGCAGGCAAGATTTCGAATGGGAAAGCATCTTCGACCCAGTACTTGGTGATGATGGGCGCGACCTTCGTCTCCATAAAAGTGCGCACTTGTTTCACAACCGCCAACTCTTCAGCCGGCAGTGTTTCGAGGAGTTCATAGAAGTCGCTATTGGGTGCGGGTAGCGGCGCAGGCTTTCTGTCTTTTGCCGGGCTTGCCATTGAAACCTCTCCTGTTATTGTTTTTGTCTCGCTGCTCGCGACCCTTCACTTAATGCAAGTGGACCGCCAAACGCATCCGGAAATTGCCTGCTGAAAAGAGGGGAGTTGCAGTCTGAAGTAGAGCCGTTGATGAATCAATTGGTGTCACGACTAGATCAGTGTCAAAGGGTGGTAACACTAAGCGGATCGACTCGAACAGGAAGAACCCCGAGTATCGCGCGAACCCCCGGGTACCAAAAGCAGTAAAGCTAGGGAGTGACGCGCGACAATCGAGTTTGCGCTCGCACTGCTTCTGACCCTGGTGTCGAGAAGGATGGAACTTTGCGCAACCGACGAACATCAACCAGAGTAAGACTGCACTAGTGAGTCAATTCCACAGGTATCTGGCGGTCCAGTGTTTGGATTGGAGGACCTCCCCACTCCTGGTCGCTAGCCACCCCATTCCCACCCACACCGGCACCGCACCTTCTCGGCCAAGCGAAACCTGAATAGAACTGTCTTGCAAATGGCACACGCTCTCATCCACATCGTTTCTCTCCTTGATTCCTTCAATCCGGTTAAGCAAGAGAGGTCCTCGGATTGTCCGCCGAGTTCCCCATTTGCAATCTGGATTGATGTACAGCTCTGCATGTTTAGTCAATGCAAGCGCCGTGCCAGGACGGGAGTACCGCTACATGGCGCTAGATCAAACAGATTTGTGCGGGCTTAAAAACTTGCCCGCTTGAGGGCTATGCCGGCTTCTTAGCCTCGGCGCAGAACACAATCACCTTTCCATCCTGCGACCGCGCAACGAGCGGCTCCCTTCTTTTTTGGAATTTCGCAGGTACGTAGAACTCAATTATGCGGGCCATTACCGCCTCCTTCCTTCTTGAAGTCCCTCGTCTTTTGACTTTCCAATCGCATATTGGTTTGCTTCGGAGAAGCCAGCCACCACCCACGTACAGAATCATGCAAACGAATCTTTCGTTCCGTGGCTTCTGTCATGCGTCCGGCCTCATCCAGATGTCATTCCCAATTGACGATTTCTCCAAGACGGTGTGGAGCACTTGGGTTGCCAAAGGTCAGAACAGGAACTGCAGATGGAGAGCGAATTGCCGCATTAAGTCGCAACCATCAATGAAGCATTTTGAGCAACTCGTTGACGGTGAGATAGAGGAGGGGTGTAAGGTAGCAGCTTTTGTCATGTCTAGGTTTACTTTATGTCGCACCAAGCTCCAACCACGTGGTTTCACAGCAACCGTTACGGTGGCCACGCCGCGCGTGAGCACTGCCGCGTTTCCTTCATAGCCATCTTCGCATCTTGCGCGTGACCATGAAAACAGTAGCGATCACCGTTTTCTCATTGGCTTTAGGTAACCACCACTGAAACGGCCATGAAGTCCAGGAGGCACGACCCAGTTCCCCCCGGAAGAGTCCGGCCCGCGCGAAGTTATTTCTTCTTGCCTTTTTCCGGTTCGTCAACGACCAGGTTGTTGTCCACCGAGAAAGCCCCGGGTACGCTGTTAGCCCGCATGCCCGCAATGGTCTTGTCCATCTCGCGTGCCACGGAGCCTTCGAGCGTGATGTGTCCGTTCTTCACAATGATGTGAATCGGTGGCACCGCACGCACCTGATATAAGCTCAGTGCAGGGTCGCCATAGATGGCGCGATAAGTGTCACGGCGAATGCGATCGTCGTCCGGGGACGTCGGCAGAACCTCGATATTATTGACAACCTTGGTCACGCCCTCAATGCGCTTCACCACATTTTCCGAGTCGGATTTAAGCGTCGGACGCGCGACCTGCCCAAGCAGCGTCACCGTCCCATCCGGATCGACCTTGTAGGCGAGATTACCGAACACGCCGTAATACGGAAGCATCACCAGTTCATGACGCACTTCCTTGACGATGCGATCAAAACTTTTCTGCGGCAGCGCACCCGTCATTTGGTTGTCCTGGATGGCGGGACCGGCGAAGGCTACCATTGAGAAAATCGTCATTGCAACAAATAGCGGCACAGCTGCAAACAGTCGTTTTTTCATGTGCGTGACCTCATGCGAGGCTTGGCGAGAGCCCGTGAAATTCTTCGCACTTTTGAGACGCTGGAAAGAACGGATAAGTTGCTTTTTCTTGTCTGGGGCGAAGGGCATGGGGGCGAAGGGCATGGTTCGCGGGCATGGTTCGCCAGCGAACCGAGCGGCGACGCCAGACACCGGCGAATCTAGTTCGAATGATTCCCGATAAAACACTGATGCACGAAATCCGGCGAGAACCGGCTCACGACCTCCGCCGGAATATCTTTTTCCTCTACTTCGTGAAAGCGAAAATCGATAGCGTGGTCCGGATTTACGCTCGCGAGTAAATATCCGTAAACATTGGTCCTGGCGGCCTTAGCCTCATTGGCGTTCGACGGCAAAGGGTAGCGTACCGCACCGGCCGTACCAATAATCCACCCTGGCAGAACGCCTCCGTTCGCCCGCCAATATGCAGTACTGAAAACGCCATCCATGAAAAAGTGCGAATGGCTGGCGAGGACGTAGACATTTTTCTTCGATCCTTGCTGAAGTTTAAGCAGATCCACGTAGGCGCGCCGTCCGCTAGCCTCCGCTTGCGGCGTGTCGCTCATGCTGTGGCCGCGGGCAATGCTGTCCGGCAAAGCTTCATGCATGCCGACCACCACGCTGGCGATCGAGGAATCTTTCGCGTCAGCCGCGAGCGCTCGTTCGAACCACCCGAGTTGTTCGCTATCAAATTGATCCGGCGAAGCGCTGTCGAGAGTAATAAAGTCGACGCCGCCACGCTGCCAGTGATAATAAGTGTGCAAGCGGTGATCTTTCGGATTGTCTTTGAGCCGTTGCTGCCGCAGCTCCGGCGTGTCGAGCCAGTCGGCAAATTGCAGCAGATAATCGCCGCGACTCTTGGGCGCGTAGAGCTCATGATTGCCAATCGCGAGATAAACCGGAGTATCCCCAAAAGGCATCAGTTGATTTTGGATGAAATCGTCCCACGCATTTTTTTCGTAATCGTTGATCGTCGGCGGCGTAGCGGCCAGCTGCTTGTAATCCTGATCGAAATCGTAGATGGCGCGAAAATCGCCGAGATGCCAATAGAATGCCGCTTGATCGCGATGCGCGCCGGCGGCAATCGCGGGCATCACTACGTCTCCGCAATTACGAGAATCGCCCGAGACAACGAACGTCCATGACTGCTGAGCGCGGGCAACCGAAGCAGAAATCAAGAGTGATGCCGTGATGCGCAACATAGCCAGCATGGGAGAATAATACCGCTTCCGTCTCTCCCCTCGCCTATGCCGCCTTCGGTTTGCGCCGTCGCTCTCTAAAGCCTTCAATCAATAGATAGAGCACGGGAATAAAAAACAAATTCAGAATCGTGCTCATGATCATGCCGCCGAAGACCGTCGTGCCCACCGAGTGGCGCCCGTTTTCTCCCGCGCCGCTGGCGAGGACCAGCGGAACGACGCCCATGATGAAGGCAAACGACGTCATGAGGATGGGACGCAGACGGATACGCGCCGCTTCCACTGCCGCTTCCAGAATCGTCATCCCGCGTTCACGCAACTGCTCGGCAAATTCCACTATCAAGATGGCGTTTTTGGATGCGAGGCCGACCAACATGACGAGTCCGACCTGGCAGTAGACATCGTTTTGCAGACTGCGCATCCATTGCCCGCCGAGCGCGCCGAGCAGAGCCATGGGTACGGCGAGAAGAATAATGAAGGGCAGAACAAAGCTTTCATAGAGCGCCGAGAGCGTGAGATAGACAACGAGGGTTCCGAGGCCGAAGAGGATGAGCGTGGTTGAGCCGGAGGCGAGCTCTTCGAGCGAAATTCCAGACCACTCATAGGTGTAGCCCTGGGGCAAGATCTTAGCGGAGAGCTGTTGCATGGCGTCGATGGCCTGGCCGGAGCTGAAGCCGGGAGAAGCGGAGCCGTCGATTTCCGTTGAGCGGAAAAGATTGTAGTGATTGATCACTTGGGGCGCGATGCTTTGGGTGATGGTCGCGAGGTTTCCGAGCGGGACCATGGCTCCGGAATCGGAGCGGACGTAGTACTGTCCGATATCCTGCGGGTGGGAGCGGAATTGTTTGTCGGCCTGCACGTAGACGCGGTAGGAGCGGTTGTTGAAATCGAAATCGTTGACGTAGGACGAACCCATGTAGACGCCGAGCGTGTCTGTGATCTGGCTGAGCGGGATGTGGAGGTTCTTGGCCTTTTCACGATCGATGGTGACGACGTATTGCGGATCGTTTGAGGTGTAGGTTGTGAAGAGGCCGGTGACATCTTGTTGCGGGCGCTGGCCGGCGGCGCGAACCAGGTCGTGGGTCACCTTGTCGAGATCCTGGAGGGTATGAGCTCCCTGATCGAGGAGTTCGTACTGGAAGCCGCCGAACTGGCCGAGGCCCTGGACGGCGGGAGGTTCGAAGGGAATGACGATGGCACCGGAGATTCCGAAGAGCGGACCGCGCAGGCGGTTCAGGATGGCGGCGGCGCTGTGTTCTTCGCCCTCGCGCTTTCCGTAAGGGCGGAGGGGCAGGAAGACGAGGCCGGCGTTCGGAGTGGCTCCGCCAAAGCTGAATCCGGCGATGGAGAAAGTGCCTCGAATTTCGGGAACATTTTTTGTGATGGCGGAGATTTGCCGGCCGACGTCGCGAGTGTACTCGAGCGAAGCTCCCGTTGGAGCCTGGATGGCGACGATGAGATAGCCCTGATCTTCGGAAGGAACGAAGCCTTGCGGCACTTTCTTGAAGACGAGGTAGGCTAGACCGAGGCCGGCTGCGAACAAGATCAAAGCGAGGACCTCGAAGCGCAGGAACGTGCGGAGCGCGCGCACATAACCTCGGTTGATGGCGTCGAGAGCGCGGTCAACCTGTCTGAAAAACCAGTTCTTTTCTTTGTGTTCGATGCGGCCGAGCAGGATCCCTGCAAGCGCAGGCGCCAAGGTGAGAGCGTTGAAGGCGGAAATCGAGATAGAAAAAGCGATCGTTAAAGCGAACTGGCGGAACAGAATTCCTGTGGTGCCGGGGAAGAATGCAACCGGCACAAACACGGCTACCAGCACCAGCGAGGTCGCGATGACGGCGCCGGTCACTTCCTTCATGGCGGCGGAGGCTGCCTTGGCGGCGCTGGTCTCACCCTCTTGCAAGTGGCGCTCGATGTTTTCAATCACGACAATCACATCGTCGACAACCAGCCCGGTGGCAAGCGTGATGCCGAACAGAGTCAGCGTGTTGATGGAAAAGCCAAGTAGCTTTATGAAGGTAAATGTCCCGATCAGCGAAACTGGAGTGGCGATGAAGTGAATGATCGTAGTTCTCCAGTCGCCGAGAAAAACGAAGATCACCAGGATGACCAGCAGGATCGCGGAACCCACCGTAAAAATGACGTCGCGAATGGATTCGCCCACGGCGTCGGTGGTGTCGAAGGCGATTTCATATTTCATGCCGGGAGGGAAGCGTTTGGAAAGTCGATCGAGCTCGGCGACGCAGCGTTGATGAACATCCAGGGCGTTGGCGGTGGAGAGCTGGGTGACAGCAATGCCAACCGCATCACGCCCGTTGTAATCGAGGTCAGTGGTGTAGTCTTCGGCGCCGAGTTCAGCGCGGCCGACATCCTTGAGGCGGACGAGGGTGCCGTCGGCATTACTTTTGAGGATGATGTCATCGAACTGCGCGGCCTCGGAGAGACGGCCCACGGCGCGGACGCTGATCTGGAATTGCTGACCTGGGATCGAGGGTTGGGCACCGACCTGTCCGGCGGAGATTTCGACGTTTTGCTCTCCCAGAGCGCTTACAACATCGTCAGCAGTCAGAGAACGGCTGGCCATGCGGACGGGATCGAGCCAGAGGCGCATGGAGTATTTGCGCTCGCCGAAGATGAGGACGTCGGCGACGCCGGGAACGCGCTTGAGCGTGTCACGGACATAGACGTCGAGATAGTTGCTGATGAAGAGCGTGGAAAGACTGTTGTCGGGGGAGAAGACGGCTCCGCCGAAGACGAAGTTTTGCGAGGTCTTGGCGACGGTGATGCCGATTTGCTTGACGGCGGCGGGCAGGCGTCCGGAGGCCGTGTTGACGCGGTTTTCGATATCGACGGTGGCGAGGTCGGGATTGCGGTTGAGATCGAAGGTCGCAGTGATGGTGCTCACGCCATCGTTCGTGCTCGACGAAGTAATGTACTTCATGCCTTCGGCGCCGTTGATCTGCTGCTCCAGCGGGGTCGTGACCGCCGATTCGACAGTCTGCGAACTCGCCCCTGTATAAACCGCGGTAACGCCCACTTGCGGCGGTGCCAGGTCAGGAAATTGTGCAATCGGCAAAGTAGGAATGCAGGCCGCGCCCGCGAGAATAATCATCAGGGCGCATACGGTGGAGAATACCGGGCGATGAATAAAAAAGTCGACCATAAGTGTCTGTTGGCGAAAAAGGCATCGGGTGATCGAAAATCAAAGGTTTCGATGACCCGATCACCCGATGGTGAGATGACCCGATGCCTAGCTGCTGCTTTCTTGCGGGACTACCGGTACGCCATCAACCAGGAACTGCGTGCCCGAAACGACTACCTTGTCTCCCGGCTTCACGCCGTCGAGCACCACATAATCGTTGCCGACGATCTGGCCCACCTGGAGCGGCTTCTGCCGCACCACGTAGCCGCCCTTTTGATCCGGCTCAGCCACAAAAGCAAAATAGAGCCCGCCGACTCGCGACACGGCGACCACCGGAACCACCGGCTTCTGCTGGCTTCCCCAGACCACGCGCGCGCGAATGACTTGCGCCGTGCGCAGATGATCGTTCGAGTTTGCGATGGTCGCCTTCGCCAGCACGGTTTGCGTCGCGGTGTCCACCTGCGGCGACAGAAACGTGATGCGGCTGGCCGCCAGCAAATTCCCTGCGTCATCGACAATCTGCACCGGCAGATTCAACTTCAGTTGCGCCGATTTCTCGACGGGCACATAAATGTAAGCCTCGAGGCTGCCCGGCCGATCGACAGTGGTCAGTGTGGTGGTGGTCAGAACCCGGTCGCCCACGCGCACCGGGACATCGCCCACAATTCCCGCGCGCGGCGCAACCACGCGATAGTAATGCAATTGCACCTGCTGCTCATTCACCTGCGCCTCGAGCGAATGCAGTTGCGCCTCGGCCGCGTCGAGCGTGGCGCGTGCCTGGTCAAGATCCTGCCTGCTAACCACTCCCGCGCTAGCCAGGCCATTGACGCGTTCGTAATTCTGCTGCGCCCATTTCAGTTGCGCCAGTTGCGCCACACGCGCGTGCTCCTGGCTGTTGAGCGTGGCCTGCTGCTTCTCGGGATCGATCTGCATCATCGGAGCGCCATCGGCGACGCGCTCACCGGAGTGCACATAAATCTGCGTGATGATGCCCTCCACCTGCGGCATCACTACCGCCGAGTCGCGCGATTTCAAAGTAGCCACGTACTCGGTCGTGTCGTCGATCTTTTCCGCCTTCGCGGTCTGCACCTTCACCGGCATGGCTTGCGGCGCGTCAGCTTTCGCTTCCTTGCTGTTGCCGCAGCCGGCCATTGAAAGAATCAGCGCGAGCAGCGCTCCCGGCACAATTCCGGCCAAAACCCTGCTCACCATCGACGATGGCGTTCGTGCAAAGAATAATGATAGAGACATAGTTGTTCGGGGACTCAACCGCACAATACTAGATTAAAACATATAGATTCGCGGGGCTCGCGGAAGGCTCCGAAGAGTTTTCGCTTCTGCTAGATTGTCTTGTTATGAAGCCAAGCCGCAGTTTTGCCAGCGATAACAACGCCGTCGTGCATCCCGAGGTCCTCGAGGCCATGGCTCGCGCCAACCGAGGCCATGTGGTCGGCTACGGCAGCGATCCCTATACCGAATCAGCCGTCGTAAAGTTTCGCGAGCACTTTGGCGACGATATAACAGTCTTCTTCGTTTTCAATGGCACCGCCGCCAATGTGCTCAGCTTACAGGCGCTGACCCGCCCTTATCACGCCGTCCTCTGTCCTGAGCTTTCTCATATCTACAGCGATGAATGCGGCGCTCCCGAAAAACTCACCGGCTGCAAACTAATTCCTCTGCCCGCGCCGGACGGCAAGTTGACGGTGGAGACGGTTACGCATGCCTACCATGGAATTGGCGACCAGCATCATGTCCAGCCGCGCGTGATTTCTATCACCCAATCGACCGAGATGGGTACGGTCTACAAGCCGCAAGAAATCGAAGCCCTCGCGCGCTTCGCCCGCGAAAGAAAAATGTTCTTGCACATGGATGGAGCGAGAATCTCCAACGCCGTCGTGGCCCAGCAACTCAGCCTGCGGCAGGCAACCCGTGATCTCGGCGTGGATGTGCTTTCCTTCGGCGGCACCAAAAACGGCCTGATGGGCGTCGAGGCGGTCGTGTTCTTTCAGCCGGAATTGGCCATGGATTTCCCCTTCCTGCGCAAGCAGGGAATGCAGCTGGCCTCGAAGATGCGCTTCATGTCAGCGCAGATGGAAGCGCTCTTGACCAACCATCTCTGGCACCGCAACGCAGCCCACGCCAACCACATGGCGCGCCTGCTCGAACAGGAAATCAAGAAGATTCCGAGCGTCAAGATCGTCTACCCCGTGGACGCGAACGGAGTCTTCGCCCAAATCCCCTCCCAAGCAATTCCAAAAATACACGAACGGTATTTTTTCTATGTCTGGAGCGAGGAAGAGTCGATCGTGCGCTGGATGTGCTCGTTCGATACCACAGAAGACGACGTCAAACAATTTGCGGAGTTTGTGGGGGAGGTGGTGGGGAGCCTGCCGAATTGAAGCGCCTATCCCGGATTTCGCGACGCGGCTGGCAGCGTCATGTCTCCGACGGCCAAGCCTGCCTTTTGCCGGGCTATTTCTTCTTGCCCGCCTTGATCTTCGCCCATCGAGCCCGCTGCGCGGCCGCAATTCTACGCCGCCCCGCTGCGGAAATCTTCCTCTTCTTGTGCACTGCCACGGGCGCAGCCTTGCTCCCATGCAAGTAGACGCTCCCAAAAGTCGTGAGCGCAACGGTCACGCGGTGCAGTTCATTCTCCAGGCGCGCGCGTTCCTGCCGCAGCTGTTTGACCACCGTCTGAATAAGTGTCTTTGGCATTCAGTGATTCTAGCACCCGAAAGTGGGCCAGCAACGCGGTTCACGCGCGTCAGCGCTGTTCGGTGGAAGAGAATTCCCGTTTTCGCATGAATCCCATTGTGGCGCCGGCCGCTGCCGCTAATGCTCCGCGTAAACGTCGCCTGACTATCCTCCATGCGTCATCGGCGTGGCGTCAGTCGCGATGCATATCCACGAGCCGTTCCTGTAAATCCACGTGTCGATGAAGCGCTCGCGGCGAACGACCGTCTTCCCTCCCTTTGCTTCCTTCACCGCAATCACTCCAATGGCAATTGCCGTGTTTCCGAAGACGCGCACGGTTAGCGACTCGGGAGCGACCTGCTCGTCATTCGCATTGGCCGCTTTGACGCTCGCCAGAAACTCAGACTTGGTTTTGAGCGAGCCATCATCTTCGACCAGCACCAGCGAATTGTCGAGGATCGAAGACAACGCCTTGACATCCCCGGCTTTGTAGGCCTGATTCCAGGCTTTTTCCAGCCCCAGCACCTGGGTGCGGGCAACCTCCTCATCCTGCGTCAAGGCCACCGGCGCTGCTCCAACCGTAAGCGCCAAAAGAATCCCGAAGCCAATCCACCGCATGTGCCCTCCCCTGCTTGGTCTCGTTTCCCGGCACAATAGCAGAAAAAAATCCTTCCAATTAGTCCCGCAGTTGGTGCGGCAGGCAGTCTGTTGCTAAGCTTGGTGGGCCATGACGTGGAAACAACTGCTTCGTCGAACAAAAACTTTCGTTGGACTGACCGCATTATTGTTCGTCTTCGTCGGCTATGAGCCAAGTTTTGTCTCCGCGCAGCAGAACGAAATTGTGTACGGCGCCGACGAGAAGCCCCTTGCCGATCAAATCCATGGGCTTCGCGGCCTGCCGGATGATGTTCGAACGACAACCACCAGAGATTTAGCCCTGAAGATCCGCAAGCTGCCAGCCACTGACAACAAGCTGCACCTGGCGGTCAACTTGGCGGGCCTCTCGACCGAAGGCGATTTCGGACACGACACGCTTCAGGAAGTGGCAACGACCCTGGCCGACACCTTGCGCCAGCGTCCAGTGCCTTGGGCGAAGCCCGAGGACTCTAGCGCAGCCGCCAACTCCTCCCCTCGCTCGCCTGCCTATCCTTATTTTGAGCTGGCCACACTGGTGCGTTACGAGCACGTCGATGCATCGGTCGATAACGATGACGGGCAGTTTCGCGCAGCAATGGCCCAACTGGAAGCGGACGATCGCAAGCGCGAGCATCCCGAGTTCACGTTGAAAGATCCCTCCGGCAAGACCTGGATCTTTTCCGAACTGCGAGGCAAAGTTGTGCTGGTGAATTTCTGGGCGACCTGGTGTCCGCCCTGCCGCAAAGAGATGCCCGACCTGGAAACGCTTTACCAGCGCTTTCGGACAAAAGGCTTCGTGGTCCTGGGTATTTCCGACGAAGAGGCAGCGAAAGTTGATCCCTTCATCCGCGAGCGCAAGGTATCATTTCCCGTCTTGCTCGATCCCGGCCGTAAGGTCAACGAAATGTTTGCCGTCGAAGGCATACCAAAAAGCTTCGTCTACGATCGCGAAGGAAAATTGGTTTCGCAATCGATCGATATGCGTACGCAAAAGCAGTTTCTCGAAATGCTCAGCAAGGCTGGACTGGATTGACGAGACTAACCGGACTCTAGAAGTCCCGCTTCCTTACAAGAAAATGATGACCGAAAGGACTAACCAAATGAAAACGCAAATTGTCGGAGCAGTTTTTACTCTACTGGTTCTCGTCACACTCGCAGGCGCGCAAGACACCATGAAAAAAGAGAAAGCGCCCAAACCGGCCGTGGGCCCGTCGCAGGCTCTGCTCGATAACTGGAATTACGTCGGCCACAAACTGATCGCGATGGCGGAAGATTTTCCCGAAGACAAGTACGATTTCAAGCCCGTGCCCGCCGAGCGCAGCTTCGCTGAGCAACTATTGCACGCCGCGAACGCAAGCTATTTCTTCGTCAATCCCGCCATGGGTCTGAAGCCGCCGGCAGAAGAGGATCCCAAGCGCGACCAATATAAGACCAAAGCCGCAGTAGTCGACTTCGTGAAGAAGGCCTTCGCCGACGGCGCCGCCGCCATCAAACAAAAAGGCGATAACGGACTGAACGACCTGATGGTCGATCCCTTCGAAAATCAGCAGGTGCGCATGTCCGACATGGCGTGGGGCCTGATCGAGCATTCCGGAGAACACTACGGCCAGCTCGTCGTCTATTACCGCGTCGCCGGATTAGTGCCGCCCGAGTCGCGCCCGAAAAAGTAAGCCGCTGCCGCTGATACCATAACCTTCGTGCGACCGCTGCTCGACGTCCGCGACCTGAGCATACAATTTCCGCAGTCTCGCGGCGGCCAGACGCCCGCCACCGCTCCGCCGGCGGCCGCTGTGCGCAGCCTCTCGTTCTCCATCGCGCCCGGAGAAGTCCTCGGCCTCGTCGGTGAATCCGGCTCCGGAAAATCCGTCACCTCGCTAGCCATCATGGGCCTGCTACCGTCATCCGCCGAAGTCACCGGCGAAATCACTTTTCAGAATGGCAATGGCAACGACGACGACGCCACTCACCTCACCACCCTCCCGCCCGATCAGCTCCGCCAGCTTCGCGGCTCGCGCATCGCCATGATTTTTCAGGAGCCCATGACCGCCCTCAACCCAATCATGCGCGTCGGCAATCAAATCGCCGAAGCCGTGCTCGCTCACCACCGCGTCCCCAAAGCCGAAGCCTGGCGCCGAGCCGTCGAAGGCATGCGCGATGTAGCCATCCCCGAACCCGAGCAGCGCGCCCGCAGCTACCCTCATCAGCTCTCCGGAGGCATGCGCCAGCGCGTCATGATCGCCATGGCCATCGTCAACCGCCCGCAACTTCTTATCGCCGACGAGCCCACCACCGCGCTCGATGTCACCATTCAGCAGCAAATCCTCGATCTGCTCAACGATCTTCGCCGCAAATTTGGATTAGCGATGCTCTTCATCTCGCATGACCTAGCCGTCGTCTCCCACGTCGCCGATCGCGTCGCCGTCATGTACGCCGGCAATCTAGTAGAGCTCGGCGCGAAAGCCGATATCTTCCGCGCGCCCGCTCATCCCTATACCCAAGGCCTGTTGCATGCCATCCCCACCCTGACCACCGACCGCGATCATCCCCTGGCAACCATCGAAGGCACCGTCCCGTCAGTCGCCCACCTGCCCGCCGGATGCCCCTTCGAACCGCGCTGTCCTCATCGCATCCCTTCATGCGCTGCCGCCCTCCCGCCGCTGGTCGAGGTGGCCGCCGGACATTGGGCCCGTTGCCCCGTCGTGAATCCGCAAAAAATCTGATACACATAATCTGCAGAACGGGGACCGCATGGGCACCAACCGCCTCGAAGCCTTTAGCGACG
>Ga0210391_10000775_pt1 | contig 31286 bp, 23 predicted proteins | sample IncBWC12OmetaG_FD_160573 | JGI IMG/M metagenome (GOLD analysis project Ga0210391, IMG submission 160573) | Forest soil microbial communities from Barre Woods Harvard Forest LTER site, Petersham, Massachusetts, United States - Inc-BW-C-12-O ... | reverse complement strand
CTAGAGGCCATCACCGAAGGCCGGGTGCAACGGATTGGTCTTTCCGCTACCCAGCGGCCGCTCGAAGAGGTGGCGCATTTTCTTGGCGGGGCAGCAGGCGAGGTTTCGGCTGGCGACGAGGATGCTCCTCCGCAATATCGCCCGGTCACCATCGTCGACGCCAGCGAGCCCAAAAGGCTGGACTTGCGGATTGAAGTCCCGGTCGAAGATATGGCGCGCATGGGCCAAAAAGAGGATCTGCCCAGCGGCGCTGCTTCGCAGGGGCCGAAGCGAACATCCATCTGGACCGCCATTCATCCCCGTCTCGTCGAGATCATTCGCCAGCGCCATTCCACCATTATTTTTGTAAACAGCCGGCGGATTGCGGAGCGGCTGGCGGGCGCCATCAACGAGCTTGCAGGGGAGCAGCTTGCCCGCGCCCACCATGGCTCGCTCGCTGCCGCGCAGCGCTCCGAGATCGAAGAACAATTAAAGGCCGGACGATTGCGTGCGTTGGTGGCCACCTCTTCGCTCGAGTTGGGCATCGATATGGGCGCAGTCGACCTGGTAGTGCAAATTGAAGCGCCGCCTTCCGTAGCCAGCGCTATGCAGCGCATCGGCCGTGCGGGTCACCACGTCGGAGCGGCCAGCGAGGGTGTCATTTTCCCCAAGTATCGGGCCGACCTCGTGGCTTGCGCCACGGTGACGCGGGCCATGCATGAAGGGTTGGTGGAATCGACCCGGTTTCTGCGCAATCCGTTGGACGTGCTGGCGCAGCAGATAGTGGCGATTGTGGCCCAACCGCCAACCCCGGGTGAGATGAGCGTGGAAGCGGTTTTCCGGCTCATCCGCGGCGCGGCGCCATTCAGCAGCCTTACCCGCAATGCCTTTACCGGCGTGCTCGATCTGCTGGCCGGCCGTTACCCCTCCGATGAGTTCGCCGATCTACGGCCGCGCATCACCTGGGACCGCGCGAAGGATACGCTGCTGCCGCGGGATGGGTCGAAGATGCTGGCCATCCTGAACGGGGGAACCATTCCCGACCGCGGACTCTACGGCGTCTTTCTGTCCGGATCGGAAGGTAAACCGGTGCGGGTGGGCGAACTCGACGAAGAGATGGTCTTTGAAAGCCGCACCGGCGACACCTTCATTCTGGGAGCGTCGACCTGGCGCATCGATGAAATTACGCACGACCGGGTGCTGGTGTCGCCGGCGCCAGGCCAGCCAGGGAAGATGCCATTCTGGCACGGTGACAATGCCGGCCGGCCGCTCGAGTTCGGCCGCCGCATCGGCCAATTGGTGCGTGAGTTGCGCGACATGCCGCGTAACGCCGCCTTGAGCCGGCTTATTCGTGAGCACGATCTGGATACGATGGCGGCAGAAAACCTGATTCGTTTTCTGGCCGACCAGGAAATTGCCACTACGGTGGTGCCAGATGATCGAAACATCGTGATCGAACGCACCCGCGACGAAATGGGCGATTGGCGGGTGTGCGTACTCACCCCGTTTGGGAGCCGCATCCACGCTCCCTGGGCGATGGCCATCAGCGGACGTATTCGTGCCAGTGGTGGTGCCGATGTCGAAGCAATGTGGGGCGATGACGGATTCGTCCTTCGTTTCCCCGACAGCGATGCGGCGCCGGATTCCGAATTGATTCTCATTGATCCGGAAGAGGCTACAGATCTGGTACTGCGGCAGCTGAGTGGCACCGCCTTGTTTGCCGCAAAATTCCGCGAGAGCGCGGCGCGGGCGTTGCTGTTGCCACGGCGGAGGGCGCAAGGCCGCGCACCCCTGTGGCAACAGAGGAAGCGGGCATACGATCTGCTGTCCGTTGCCTCACGTTATCCCTCGTTTCCTATTCTGCTGGAGGCCTACCGCGAGTGCATGCGCGATGTTTTCGATATGCCGGCGTTGACCGAGACACTCCGGGCCATCCGCCAGCGCAATGTGCGCGTGCATGTTGCCGACACCCGCACTCCTTCGCCCTTTGCTTCGTCGCTCTTGTTCAGCTACGTAGCTAATTACATCTACGACGGCGATGCGCCGCTGGCTGAGCGCCGCGCGCAGGCTCTCTCCATCGACCAGGAGCAGCTGCGTGACCTGCTGGGTGATGCTGATCTGCGCGAGCTGCTGGACGCAGATGCCATTCACGAAGTAGAAGAGCAGTTGCAGGGGCTGCTTGAGACGCAGCAGGTGCGCTCCGCGGACGGTATTCACGATCTGTTGTTACGTATCGGTGATCTTTCGCGTGAAGAGCTGCTGCGCCGTCTCGCTGATCCCGAACTCGCAGGGCAACTGGAGCGTCTGCTGCGCGCCCGCCGGCTGCTCGAAATCAAGATAGCCGGAGAAAAACGGCTGATTGCCATTGAGGATGCGGCTCGTTATCGCGATGCTTTGGGAGTTCCCCTTCCTCCCGGAATCGCGGCCGCCTTGCTGCAACCCGTCGCAGCGCCGATTCTGGAACTGGTTCGGCGCTATGCCCGAACACACGGGCCTTTCACCCTGCGCGAGGTCACAGCGCGGTTTTCTCTCGACGCGCCGCAAGTGGAAAGTGCTCTGAACGCGTTGTTGCTGGACGGCCGCATCGTGGAAGGAGGATTCCGTCCCGGCGGCGTCTACCGTGAGTGGTGCGACGCGGAGGTGTTGCGGCTGATCCGGCGCAAATCGCTGGCACGCCTTCGCAGGGAAGTGGAACCCATCGAGCAGCAGACCCTGCAACGCCTGGCGACCCACTGGCAGGGTGTGTTGCAGCGCAGGCGAGGTCTGGATGCCTTGCTCGACACCATTGAGCATTTGCAGGGCGCACCGTTGGCTGCCTCGCTCATAGAGTCGTCTATCTTGCCGGCGCGTTTAGCCAACTACTCGCCGGGCAATTTGGACACCCTGATCGCTGCTGGAGAAGTCGTCTGGTGTGGGCTTGATTCGCTGGGTGAGCATGATGGGCGTGTGGGATTGTTCTTGTCGGACAAGCTCAGAACCCTGCAACCTCCCCGGCCGGAGCCGGCCGCCGAAAACCCGTTAAGCCCAAGGGAACTCGCGCTCATCGAACAACTGAGCCGGGGCGGGGCCATGTTCTTCGCCCAGTTGCATGAAGCGGTTGGCGGAGGATATCCCGGCGAAACATTGGACGCTCTATGGAGCCTTGTATGGCGCGGCCTGGTGACTAATGATACCTTCCACGCGCTGCGCGCCTATGTGGCCCGGCCGGCCACATCGCGGCAACCCAAGCGGCAGCACAATTTGCCTGCTTTCCGTTCCCGCCGAACGACGCCGCCTAGCGCTCAGGGCCGCTGGAGCCTGGTTCCTGCCTCGCTCGCTTCGCCGACGGAATGGAGTCACGCATTCGCCAACCAGTTGCTCAATCGTTATGGGGTGCTAACCCGGGAATCAGCCGCCGGCGAGAACGTGCCAGGAGGGTTTAGCGCGATTTACGACGTACTCAAAGCGCTTGAGGAAAGCGGCCGCATCCGTCGCGGCTATTTTGTAGCCGGCTTGGGTGCGACTCAGTTTGCTCTGCCCGCGGCGGTCGATCTGCTTCGTTCTCTGCGCAGTGGGCCGCTCCTCGAGAAACCCGAAATGGTAACTCTGGCGGCTACCGATCCGGCCAATTTGTATGGTTCTGTCTTGCGCTGGCCTGCGGGCGGCGAAGAAACAGTGGACGCTCCCCGCATGCTTACGCGCAGCGTCGGCGCCGGGGTGGTGTTGCGCAACGGCGAGCTGGTGGCTTACCTCCGCCGCAATAACCCCAATCTTCAGGTGTTTTTGCCCAGCGAAGAGCCTGATCGGGCGGAGACCGCACGCGACCTCAGTGCCTTTCTAGCCACCATGGCCCAGCAGGAGATGGAGCGGCGTGAAGATCAGCGCGGCGGCATGCTCATTGCAACCATCAACGGCCAGCCTGCGGCGCAGCACTTCATGGCTTCATTTCTGCAAGAGGCGGGCTTTCATCTGAATCCCTCCGGTCTCAACTTCCGCCGCGCTCTGCTGGCGGTCGCAGCTCCCAATGCCTGAAGGCGATACCATCTTCCGTTCTGCTCGTGCGTTGAATCAGGCGTTGGCCGGTCATCAGGTCACCCTGTTTGAAACTGCCTACGCGCCATTGGCCAGCGTGAACGATCAGAGCCCGGTGGCTGGCCGAACCATAGAGCGGGTAGAGTCGCGCGGAAAGTGGCTGCTGATCCATTTTTCCGGCGATCTCATCTTGGCGACGCACATGCTGATGAGCGGCAGTTGGCACATCTATCGATGCGGCGAACGCTGGAAGCGCTCGCGCACTCACATGCGAGTCGTGCTGTGCACAGCGGAGATGGTGGCCGTCGCCTTCGACGTGCCGATTGCCCGTTTCCACACCGCACGCACGCTGGAGCGTTTTGCGGCTGTCACCAGCCTTGGACCCGATTTGCTGGGTAACTTTGTTGCGGATGAAGCTGCTTCGCGCGTGCTGGAGCAGGCGGAAGAAGAGGTGGGGAACGTCCTGCTCAACCAACGGGTGATGGCCGGCATCGGCAACGTGTTCAAGTCCGAGATTTGCTTTGCCTGCGGGATAAATCCTTTTCGCAAAGTAGCAACTTTGCGGCCCCGGGAAGTCGAATGTCTGCTCGACACTGCGCGTCGGTTTCTGACGGCCAATGTAGTGGATGGAGCTGGAGATGGCATCGTGACCTACACCGGCCTGCGGCGCACGACGGGGTCCAGTAATCCTGCTGCCCGGCTCTGGGTATATCGCCGTGCGGGCGAGTCATGCCGCCGTTGCGGAACGACCATCGTCATGCGCCGCCAGGGCCTGGGTGCCCGCTCCACTTACTGGTGTCCAGATTGCCAGAAGGAGTGGATATTCAGGGCAAGATAAACCGCAGATCTCTCCACTACGCTTCGCTCCGGTCGAGATGACAAAGGGGAGGCCGGTGCTTCCAGGCGATAATAGTTGCTGGACGAGAGCCGTTTCATCTCGACCGGAGCGCAGCGTAGTGGAGAGATCTCTGTGTGGATGCTCTTCCCTGGAAATGTTTCCGACAGACTGCTAGTGAGGCTGCGACGCGTCCGGCTGCGGCTGTTGTTTGTCGTTGTCGCCCTTGCCGCCGAATAATCTTTTGAAGAAGCCCGGTTTCTTCTTCTGCTGTTGGTCAGGCGGAGGAGGAGCTGGCCCAGGCTGGGCCGTAGCGGCTGCCGCTTGTGCGCCGGTCGAAGGCGCCAGCGTGGCAGGCATCCCGTTCGCCGGGGCTGGACCGACCGTATTCTCCTTGCCAATACCAAAGACCTTTTGGAACAGATTCCGCTGATCGCCGGCGCTCTGGTCACAGGTTTGCGTCGGAGCGGTTCCGTCCAGGAAAACCGCATCATAATCCTGCGGGCAGCTGGCATCCGCCAGCAGGTTAGTCACTTTATCCAACCGGACGGTCGAAACACCTTGAGGAGCAACGAACTGGCGGGTATCGGAATACTGCGGCAGCTTCACCGCGTTCTTCATGAAATCCGCCCATATCGGGCCCGCCGCCTTCCCGCCTTCCAGATGCAGATCGGAGTAGTCGTCGTTGCCTATCCAAACCACACACAGGAGATTACTGGTAAAACCGGCGAACCACGCATCATGAGAAGTTCCGGTCTTGCCTGCGGCAGGGGCGGTAAAGCCACGAGCGCGAACGGGGGCGCCGGTGCCGGCGTTAATTACGTTCTCCATCAACGCCAGAGTAAGGTAAGCAACGCGAGGGTCGAGAATAGGCTTGGAGTCTGGAGGATAGTCGTTCAGTACGTCGCCATTCGGGGAGCGAATGGAGGCCACCAGCCAGGGATCGATCCTTACCCCGCCGTTCCCGAAGGTGGTATACGCGCCCGCCATATCCAGAGGAGTTGCATCATAGGACCCCAAAGCAACCGAGGGCGTTCCGCGGGCAGACTTGATTCCTGCATCCCGGGCCAGGGCGGCTACATTGTTGTAACCCACCATCTGTGCCAGTGAGACGGTAGCGTTGTTCTGCGAAAACTGTAGCGCGGTGCGCGCTGTGATGTCCCCCTCATAACGGGTGTCATGGTGGTAGTTGCCCGGAGCGTAACCATTTTCAAAGGTGGTCAGGTTGTTGTTGAGCATGGTGACGGCGGTAAAGATCCCGCTCTGTCTGCCAGGATCGGGCGGGGCAGGATCCGCAGAAACGAGCTCCTCACCGACAGCAGCCTGAAGAGGCGGTTGGGTCAGGATCGTTCCGGCAAGGCTGGTGTTAAAAGCCGCGGCATAAACGAACGGCTTGAATATAGAGCCAGTCGGGCGATGTTGCACTGCATGATCGAACTGGCTGGCTCCGTAGTTCCGGCCGCCGACCAGCGCCAGCACCTGGCCGGTGTGGGGATTCAAGGCCACCAGTGCGACCTGGGGATAATTGATGGGCGTGTCATCCCCCGCCTTCACCCGCTTCGCATGCTGCTTCTCAACCTGCTCGTCGACTACCTTCATGCCCTCGGTAACTGATTCCGCGGCCACCCGCTGCAAATCAGGATCGAGCGACGTGTAAATGCGCAGGCCTGAATGATTGAAATCTGTATCGCCCAGGTGCTGCACCAGCCGGTCGCGAACCAGATCGACAAAGTAGGGCGCCTCGCCGGCATCGATGTTCATGGGAGCCAGTTTGAGCGGCTCAGCCTTGGCTAGGATTGCCTGGTCTTTGGTGATCTTGCCAGTTTCGACCATGGCGTCGAGCACCCGGTTGCGCCGTGGGATGGCCCGTTCCGGGTGGCGATACGGGTTGAGAAAGCTGGGATGCTGAATCATTCCCGCCAGCAATGCGCACTGGGCAAGGTCGAGCTGCGACACGTCTTTGCCGAAATAGGTCTGCGCCGCCTGGCCGAACCCGTTGATACCAAAGCTGCCCTGCTGGCCCAGGGGAATTTCGTTGGCGTAGAGCTGAAAGATCTGTTGCTTGGTAAACCGGCTTTCCAGCTGAAAGGTAATCGCAATCTCGACAATTTTCCGCTTTAAGCGCTTCTCCGGCGTAAGGAAGAACCCGCGTGCAAGCTGCATGGTGAGGGTGGAACCCCCCTCCCTCCGGCGCCCCAGGCGCAGATCGTCACGAAGCGCTCCAATCAGCCGTAAGTAGTCGACCCCGCCATGCTCAAAAAAGCGCCGGTCTTCGATGGATGTCACCGCGTTGACCAGGTTCGCAGGCATCTCATTAAAGGTGACCAGGCGCCGCTTGGTGCGGTACTGGCCTTCCGACAAACCGGTAATGAGTTGTGGTTCCAGTTCATAGGCATCGAGATCCTGCCCACCGTCGCCTGAGATCTTGCTGACCTCGCCGTCGCTGAAAGTAACCGTGGCGCCTTGCTGAGAGTGGTACGACTGCGGGCCCGGTTGAATGGTGATGCTGCCTTCGTTGAGGGCGTAGGTTCCCATCGTCGAGCGGTCGCGATCCCCGTCCCCGCTATAACCCGCGTTGTGCAGCTCCTGGGCGACAACCCGCGGAGTCAGCTTTTGACCAACGCGCAATTCTTTTGGAGCGGCATAAATCTTCGCCGTCTGCTCAAAGAATCCTTTCTGCAGCCGTTCGTCAACGATATGGCGATTTTGATAGTAGTAATACCCAAAAATGGATTCCCCAACCACCAGGCCGAGCAGGAGTGTGCCACCCACCACCAGCAGGATGATGTTCCGTACCGGGTGTTTCAGCAAGCTCGTGCGTACAACGCTGATTTTCACTGCCAAATTATCAACTCCGTTGCGGCATTAGACGGCTTCCTGAAGCCGCTTGACTACGTCTGCAATGGGAACGTCCTGACTCGTCGCCGTCGAGCGCGTTACCAGCTCCAGCCGTCCCTCTGCCGCTTTCTTGCCCACGTTGATTCTGTAGGGTATTCCGATCAGGTCCGCATCTTTGAATTTGACGCCAGCCCGCTCATCCCTGTCATCCAGTAAAACCTCAAATCCTGCGTCCTCGAGGCTCGCCGCCACTTGCTCGGCAACGGCTGCCAGATGGTTGTCGGCCATATTCGTCACAGTCACGACCACATCAAAGGGTGCAATCGACCGTCCTAGCCAGAAGCCGTTGCCATCATGGCTCTGCTCAATGGCTGCAGTTAGGATGCGTTCAATCCCGATCCCATAGCACCCCATAATGGGAGTCACCTCTTTACCGTTCGGGTCCAGGACGCGCACGCCCATCCCATCGGAATACCGGTAGCCCAGCTTGAAAATATGGCCCACCTCAATGGCCTTGGCGACCTTGAGCGGGGTACCGGGCACGGGCGGACACTGGGGACAGTTCTCACCCTCGATCACATTCCGCACGTCTGCAATCAGGGTAGGAACAAAATCCCTTCCCGGCGTCACATTGCGCAGATGATATTCCTCCTGGTTGGCGCCGGCGACCAGATTATGGCGGCCCTCAAGCGCACGATCCAGGATCACCGTCACTTTGCCCGCCTCCGGCTGTTCGCCCGGGGGCAGGATATCGAGACCGATGGGTCCCAGGTACCCAGCCGGAGAATGAAACGTGTCGACGATCTCCTCCGCAACCATGGGCCGGAGCTCGCGGGCAGACGGAAACAGTGCGGTCAGCTTGGCCTGGTTGATGGTGTGATCGCCTCGCAGCAGAACCACGATTGGGCTCACGATCTCTGCAGCCCCAACCTTGTCTGCCGGGGTCAGCGACATGTAAGCCATGGTTTTGACCTGGTGAGCCGGCTCTAATTGCAGAAACGCGCCTACGGCTTCGATCGTGCGTTGTCCCGGAGTATGCACCAGGTCCGCGGCATCATTCCCGGTCAGATCTTCGACTGGCCATAGCTGGGAGGTGGCTTTTTCAAGGTTGGCGGCATAGTTGCACGTAGGGCAGCTGACGATCAGGTCTTCGCCGGCGTCGGCGTAGACCATGAACTCCTGCGATTGAGAGCCGCCCATGGCTCCGGAATCGGCCTGCACGGCCACGAACCTGAGACCGCTGCGCGTGAAGATGGCGCGATACGCGCCGTCATGCAGGTTGTAGCTATGGTCCAGGCCGGCGTCATCGAGATCGAAGGAGTAGCTATCCTTCATCAGGAACTGGCGTACTCGGAGCAGGCCTGCCTTAGGCCGCGGTTCGTCGCGGAACTTGGTCTGAATCTGGTACCAGATTTGCGGCAACTGCTTGTAACTTCTTAACTCTTTACGGGCGATGTCGGTTATGACCTCTTCGTGGGTCATTCCCAGAGCCAGCCAGGCGCCTTTTCGGTCCTGCAGTTTGAACAGGTTTTGGCCCATGCTGGTCCAGCGCCCGCTCTCTTCCCACAGTTCTCGTGGGTGCAGGGCCGGCAAGAGGAATTCCTGGCCGATGCGGTCCATCTCCTCACGAACGATGGCCTGGATTTTATTAATAGAGCGCTGTCCGAGAAACAAATATGAGTAAATTCCGGCGCCGACTTGACGAATGTAGCCGGCCCGCAATAGAAATTTGTGACTCGCTACCTCGGCATCGGCCGGGGCTTCGCGCAAAGTGGGGATGAAAAGCTTCGACCAACGATACATTCTCTGTTGATTCTAAATGGTAGGGGAGTCCTGGCGGTATTCACGGGACTGTCATCAAACCGGGCGGGCCGCTTTCTACAATCACGGGTGCTATGTATAACGAACCTTTGAGCTTCGAAGTTGTTCCCGGCCGGACCGCGGATGTTCGTATCTTTCGCTTGCACGGGCCGATCACTCTGGCCAATTTGTTCGACTTCCAGAAAACCCTCAATGCCGGCACGGAAGCGGTCACGATCATCGACTTCACCGAATCGGAGTACATGGATTCTGCCGGGCTAGGCGTTTTGCTCAACTACTATGTATCGGCCAAGCGCCGTGGCCGTTTTCTTCGCCTGGTAGCGGTCAATTACAGGGTGATGGAACTGCTCAAACTCACCAGCGCCCACACCCTCATCAAGATTTACGACACTATTGCAGCTGCCGAAGCGGCCACTTCTTAAGCCGTGTCCTCATGAGCCTGCGGCTCACCCACCGTGATGAAAACCAGGGACACAGACCTAATGGTAGAGGCGAGTATTTCTTGCCCTGCCACTGTTCTTGCCCCGAGGCCCTTCCCCGCAACTTCTACTATTCCCACCCTTCGCCAAAGGCACGAAGGATGGGGCACCCGATCCTTTGTGGCAGGCAATGAAGGGTACGGCCTGGTGGTTGCTGCTCAAGCGGTTCCTATGTCAGATAAGCTCAAGTCCCCAAAGATCATGAAGATGGAGGACGCCGATCACCGAGCGGGCCGAGTCCACCACCACCAGCGAGGTGATCTTGTTTTCTTCCATCACGCTGAGCGCACGGAGGGCAAACTCGTCCGCGGTAATGGTTCTGGGGGTGGGGTTCATGGCATGGCCGGCGGTCATCGCCAAAGCGTCCGGTCCCTTGGACTCCAGGAGCCGTCGCAGGTCGCCGTCGCTCATGATGCCGATCAGGGTTTTTCCCTCGATCACGGTAGTCATGCCAAGGCCCTTGCGGCTCATTTCGTAAATGACCGCCGGCATCGGTGTGGCGGCGGTCACGGTGGGTACTGCATCACCGGAGTGCATCAGTTCCCGCACTCTCGCCAGTTTCCTTCCCAGCTTGCCGCCGGGATGTAGGTCGGCAAAATCTTCCGCGCGAAAGCCTTTTTTGAGTGAAACGGCGACAGCCAGTGCGTCTCCGAGTGCCAGCATGACCGTGGTCGAGGCGGTCGGGGCCAGGCCCATGCCACAAGCTTCCTGCTCGATACTCAAGTCCATTGCTATATCGCTGGCCAGCGCCAGCGTAGAAGTCATGGCACAGCAAAAACTGATCAGGGCGTCGCCGATTCTCTTCAGCGCCGGTAGCAGGCGCAAGATCTCATCGGTTTCGCCGCTGGCCGAGAGCGCAAGCACCACGTCACCCTTAGCCAGCATGCCCAGGTCCCCGTGCAGAGCTTCGGCAGGATGTAGGAACAGGGCGGGGGTCCCGGTTGAATTGAATGTGGCCACCAGCTTCTGGGCAATAATTCCGCTTTTGCCGATCCCGGTGACCACCACTCGCGCACGCCGCTGCCCGCAGTCCACGATCAAATCCACAGCGCGCGCAAACCGGGCCGCCATACCGTCTTCCAGCCGGGCTGCAAGTCTAAGCAGCGCCTCGGCTTCTATACGGATTAGCTGCGCTGGCGTGGGTCCGTTCATGGCACAAACAATTGATCGTAGCAGGCGTCCATTAGAATGGAGACGTGAAGCGCAATCAATGGGTTATCGTGCTGGTGCTGGCAGCCTTGGTGCTGATGGTGTGGTCGGGATATGCGAACTACAAGCGGCGCAAGCAATATGCGCAGCGCCAGGCGCAGCAAGGCACGCTGGTTCCCGAGACCGCCAATAATCAGTCGGTCCAGCAGGATGTCGCCGCCGACGAAGGTCTTCCCGATCTGCGCGGCAAGCGCGCTCCTGAATTTAATTTGCGAACCGTCGATGGCAAGAAAGTCTCGCTTTCTGATTACAAAGGGAAGGCGGTGCTGATTAACTTCTGGGCAACATGGTGCGCGCCCTGCAAGATCGAGATGCCCTGGCTGGTCGCTCTACGAAGTCAGTACGCGCCGCAGGGTTTTGAGATCCTTGGCGTGAACGAGGACGATGCCGGAACTCCGCGGGCAAAGTTGGCCAAGTTCGGCCAGGAGCAAGGTCTGAACTATCCATTGCTTGTGGGGGATGACTCCATGTCGCGCAAGTACGGCGGGGTCGAGTTTCTTCCCACCTCCTACTTCGTAGGCCGGGATGGCAAGATTGTTGCCGAAACGGCCGGGTTGGTTTCGAAGAGTGAAGTAGAAGCCAGCATCAAGAAGGCGCTGGCTACCGGGGGCGGGTAGTGATTTGCTTTGTCCTGATGGTTCTTTGGCGGCGGGTCCTCAAGGACAAGCCGTTGCCGTTGCCCGCGGAGGATGCTGTCCAATTTCTTTCTCCCGAACAAGTCAACATTTCCGCTCAGCGGCCCGCCGAGATTGATCTTCATTTTCGCGTGGCCGATGGTTTCCACATTAATTCTCACCATCCCTCTGAGAAGTCGTTGATCGGGGCCCGATTGGCGGTGATCGAACCACCGGGGCTTCACGTCACTGCAGTCGACTTCCCTCCGGGAACGGAGTATGCCCTCCAGGTTGCTCCGCAGGAGAAACTCAGTGTCTATACGGGAGAGTTTGTGCTACACGCCCATATCACGGCGCAGAAGGGCGAACACGTGTTGCAGGGTGGCCTTCACTACCAGGCCTGCGATGCGAGTTCCTGTTTGCCTCCGCATACGATCCCAGTGTCGGTGAACGTTGTAGCGCAGTAGCAGATCCCTCCGCTTCCTCGGTCGAAAAACATTTCCAAGAAAGCGCATCCACACAGAGATCTCTCCACTACGCTGCGCTCCGGTTGAGATGGCAAAGGGGAGGGTCGTTATGAACCGCAGCAGCGGTTTAGCAAACTGCAGGTCCGTTCATTGTGCTCCTACGGGGCTCCGGTCGGGATGACAAAGGGAAGGGAGGTTACGTTTCGGAAGGTTAGCGACTTGGATGGACAGAGTCACGAACTACTTGGCGAAGACAGCGGTTTCCGTTTCCTTGACTGCTGCTCCGGGCCATAACGCCTCTACCCTTTGTCATCTCGACCGGAGCGCACCCGGATTTCCTACTTCGCGCTGCTGGCGACGTCCACGTGTGCGGCTCTCCGTAAAGAGAGCCGCATGCAGATTCGCAAAGCCAGGGGTCTCGACAGGAAATCCGGGGGAGCGTAGTGGAGAGATCTGCGGTTTAACGGCCCTCTCGTGGAATGTTTTCACTGACTGACCACGTTCACCTCGTTCACCGCCTTGAGCCGCTTCACCACACGGTCCTTCCCGAGTGCAGCCATAACCGCAAATAAGCTCGGCGCAACGCCCTGACCGGTGAGCGCGACCCTGGACCCGTTAATCAAAGCGCCGGCCTTAACACCTTTCTCCTCAGCAAAGCCACGCAGCAACTGCTCCGTCGTCGCCTCACTAAACTCATCCAGCTTTTCGTACCGCTCCCCCAGTTCGGCCACAAGCGCGCGCGTCTGTTCGTCGGCAAGGAATTTCGCCACCGCCGCGGTATCGTATTCATACGCATCGCTGAAGTACCCTCGGAAAGCTCCGGCAAAATCTTTAAGACTGCGCGCCCGGGGTTGCAACAAAGCAATTGCCGCAAGTGTTTCTTCCTTCGAGCGGTCGGAACGGAACCCGGCCTTCGCCCACTCCTGTTCGATCAGCGGCAGCAGTTCCGCTGGGCTGTAACGGCGGATCCATTCGGTGTTGAACCAGGCAAGCTTGTCATTGTCGAAGACCGCGTTCGACTTCGAGATACCCGCTAGCGAAAACAGCCCAATCAACTCCTCAGAGCTGAAAATTTCCTTGCCCACGTTGCCCGGGGTCCAGCCCAGCAGCCCGAGGAAATTACGGAAGGCTTCCGGCACGATCCCCATATCCTGGTAAGCGAGCACGCTGGTTGCGCCGTGCCGCTTGGAGAGCCGGCTCTTGTCAGGCCCAAGGATCAGCGGCAGATGAGCAAAGACCGGCAGCGGTTTCCCCAGCGCCTGGTATTGCAACACCTGCTTGGGAGTATTCGAAATGTGGTCGGCTCCGCGGATGATATGGGTCAGGCGCATATCCAGGTCGTCCGCAACTACGCTCAGGTGATACGTGGGCACGCCGTCGGAGCGCAGCAGCACGAAATCCTCCAACTCCTCGTTCGCGAATTCCACCTTGCCAAAGACTGCGTCATCAAAGCTGGTTACCCCGCCTTCGGGAACAGCAAAGCGCAGAGCGCAACGCTCGCCGGCCCGCGCACGTTCCCCGGCGACATCGGGATCGATCGTTCGGCAGCGGCGGTCATACATCGGCGGTTTTCCGGCAGCAACAGCCTGCGCCCGGCGCTCTTCCAACTGTTCCTTGGTACAGAAGCAGTAGTACGCGTGGCCGCTGCGGCGCAGCTCCTCGGCGGTGGCCTGATAGAGCGGCAGCCGTTGGGACTGGAAAAAGGGTCCCTCATCCCATTCCATGCCGAGCCAGCGCATGCCATCGAGGATGCCCTGCACCATATCCTCAGAGGAACGCTCGAAGTCGGTATCTTCTATGCGAAGAATCAACGTACCGCCGGTGTGGCGGGCAAACAGCCAATTAAAAAGAGCAGTGCGCGCCCCGCCCACATGGAGGTAGCCGGTGGGGGAGGGAGCGAATCGAACACGAGGGGTCTTTGCGGATTCTGGCATCTCTTACGATGCTAGATCATACCGGCGGTCGATAGGGCACGGGGGGCGCCGGGTACACCGCGGTCACAGGAACTACATTCCAGCGGGCAAAGGCCAGAAAGTACAACATGATGACGTTAATCAGGGGCACAAACATAAGCAGCGCGAGGAACCCGCTGAAGCCGGCCTTCTTGAAAATAAACCAGTAAGGAATGATGACAATGATCGAAAAGATAATGCTGAAGAAGCCAAAAAACAGCAGGAAAATCAGCGAATGCATGTGGCCGAATCCAGGGTAAGGAAGCAAGGCTTGACCCTCCACGGTAAGGTGCTGCCCAGCTTACCGCCCGTCGACGATGAAGGCAAGCGTGGGAGCAAGATCTAAGTGATGTCTTCGGTATCGAAGGCCGGTACCGGCACCATCCGCCGCCGCTCTCTCCCGCTGCGGGCCTCAGTTCCTATATCCGTGAGAATCTTCTCCACGGCCGCGGGGTCGTCGATCTCGGCTTCCATCAGAGCCAGCTCATCGCTCTTCTCGCTTTTCTCCAGCAGAACAACGGCGTGAGCCTGGGCTACGTGATCCTGGTTCAGGCCTTCGGGCGTTTTGGCCTTGATGCCCACCGCATTGGGCTGAATATCCAGCAGTTCCGCGACCCGTTGCCGCATATCGCCGGAGATGGGCCCGATCTTGGGTGCAGCCAGCACCAGCGTGGTATCGATGTTGACGATGCGATAACCTGCGGTGCGTACTTCTTCCAGGGCGAGGTTGAGGAAGATGGCCGAGTCGGCATCCTTCCAGCGCGGATCCCCCGGGGGAAAGAAGCTGCCGATATCTCCCACCGCCAGCGCGCCCAAAAGGGCATCTGTAATTGCGTGCAGCAGCACATCGCCGTCGGAGTGGCCGGCCAGGCCCTCCGGGTGATCGATCGCGATGCCACCGATTTTCAATTTCACGCCGGGCTGGAAGGCGTGCGAGTCCCACCCGTAGCCGATTCTTATGCTCATTCGTTCACTCTGCGTCAGGACCGGTGTTGCAAATAAAACTCTGCCAGCTGCAGATCGCCAGGATGGGTAATTTTCAAATTCGCCGGTGAGCCCAGGACCACGGCGACCTGAACTCCTGATCGCTCGACGATGCTGGCTTCATCGGTGCCTACAAATCCATCTGCTTCTGCATCGGCAAAGGCTTGCCGCAGAACACTCCAGCGAAACCCCTGGGGCGTCTGTGCCTGCACAATGTACTCCCGGGGAATAGTTGCGGTGACAATCGCGCCTCGAGCCGTGCGCTCCACCTGTTTGATAGTATCCACTGCCGGCAGGCCTACGATCGCCGCGCCATAATTTTCTACTGCTTCGATGGTCCGCTCGATGGTCGCAGGGTCGATCAGCGGCCGCACCGCATCATGGACCAGGATAACGTCATCGTCGCTAGCCGCAAGCGCCTTGAGTGCCCGCCCCACCGAATCCTGTCGTGTATCTCCACCCTCTACGACCTGCACCCGGGAAGCCAGCCCGTATTCCGCAATCATAGATTCCATGCGGCCCATTTCCGATTTGCGGACAGCAACATAAATGCAGCTTACGCGGGGCACGGTAGCAAACGCTCGCAAGCTATGGACCAGGATCGGCAGACCCTGCAGAGCCAAAAATTGCTTGGGAGCGTTCGGGGTAGCGTGTCCCGGAGCCATCCGAGTACCCATCCCGGCGGCCGGTAGAATAACAAAAACCCGCATAAACCTCGGAGTATAGCAGGAAGGGCGGTTCAGCCCTCCACCGGCTCCACGTAGAACATTTCGTTGGTGCTGCGAAAGCCGTTGCTTTCGTACAGCGGTTTCCCGGCATCTGTAGAGTGGAGCGCGATCACTCGAATCTTCTGCTTGCGCGCTTCCGCGAGTGCGTGATCGATCAGCTGGCTAGCCAGCTTTTTGCGGCGATGTTCCGGCTCGACGTAAACATTGAGCAGGTAACCACGTTTATCCTGGCGCGGGTCCAGCGGATGTGGCGGCCAATCGAGGACGATGAGCCCGGCGCCGGCGACCACCGCGCCGTCTGCCGTGGTCAGCCAACCTATGTATCTTCCGTCCGCCAGTCTGGTTTCCACCCACGGCTTAAAATGTTCCGCCATAACGTCGAGGACGCGATTATTCTGCCTCCCGGCATCGACAAACATGCGCCGCCGGTGGTGGGTAATGACGGACGCATCTGCCGGCGTCGCTGCTCTTATCTGGTACATGCCCGCAGTATAGACGCTGCCAATTCCGCTTTTCGCGTTTCGGGCCACCCACTCAAAGTCTGGAGGTTGCAGTTTTTCGACCGAGCGAAGTGCATTGGAGCGAGCTCTGAATGGATGCTCCTTCGTGGAAATGTCTAACATAGCCGCAATGGCGCTTACTCTCCGCAGCAATCTTTTCCATCCCGGACAACGGATCGGCGTTGCCGTCTCCGGGGGCGCTGACTCCGTCGCCCTGCTGCGCTGCTTACTCGAGCATCGACCAAAGCTAGGCATCGTACTTTCCGTGGTGCACGTCCACCACGGCATCCGCGAGGCTTCCGAGGAAGAATCCGCATTCGTAGCCGCGCTTGCTGCAACCTACGATCTGCCGTTCCATCTCCATCGCACGGACGCAGTCTTGGCGGCTGCGACCCGGCACGAGACGTTGGAGGAGGCTGCCCGAAACCTGCGCTACGCATTTTTCCGGCAGTTGATCGCCGACGAGCGAATCGATGCCGTCGCCACCGCGCACACCCTGGACGACCAGGCGGAAACCGTGCTGCACAAGTTCCTGCGAGGGGCCTGGACCGAAGGCTTGAGCGGCATCCATCCAGTGGTCGCCGTCGAAAAGGGAAGTATCCTGCGCCCTTTCCTCGAAACCCCTCGCGCCGCCATCGAAGAATGGCTGCTGCAACTACGGCAGCCCTGGCGGGAGGACACCAGTAACCGGGACCTGGCCCATACCCGTAACCGCATCCGCTTGCAGCTATTACCCTTGCTGCACACGTTTAATCCGCAGATCGCTGCTCAACTGGCCCGTTTAGCGACGATCTCCGCCGACGAAGAGGCCTACTGGCAAGGTGAATTGAACCGCCTTCTGCCGCTCTTGTTGCTGCCGGGGAAGCCAGCCAGGGGCGGGGGTCGTTCCTCCAGCACTCATCCAGAGGCAGAAGCGGTAGCCATGGAGCATGCCCGGTTGCGCGATTTGCACCCGGCGGCCGCCCGCCGGGTATTGCGAGCGGCCGCCCGACGGATGGGTGCGAGGCTCAACTTCGAGCACACCGAACAGCTGCTGGCGATGGCCCAGTCCGAGGGCGGGCGGGGCGGCGGAAAATTAGACCTTCCGGGTGGCATCACCGTCGAGCGCAGCTTGAGGGAAATTCGCTTGACGCGTTTTTCCTCCCCAACTGCCTCTGGTCTGGAGCATGTTTTTCTCATTCCGGGTGAAATTGTCGCTCCTGAGTACGGCCTGCGTCTGCGCGGCGAGTCCGCCGCGGCCGGCGCCCCGTCCGTGCAAGCGACGTTGCGCCCCTGGCGGGCGGGGGATCGGGTCACCCTGAAGCACAGTCGAGCTCCCAAAAAAGTTGCAGAAGTGCTAGACCGTCTCCGCGTGCTGGGTGCGGAGCGGAAAAACTGGCCGGTCGTTGAGTCGGAGGGAAAAATCGTCTGGATGCGCGGTGCGGACGTGGATGCACCCGGATTTCTGTTTACTGCGGTTACCTGAGAGTCAGTACCCGGGGAAGCAAAACTTCGGACAGAACCTGCGGCGGTTTGGCAGCCGTTTGCGGCTTCGGCGGAGTAGAATGTTAAAGGGAACTGAACAGGGGCGATATGCGTAGATGTATTCGTCGCATCCAACACACTCAAAGTCTTTAGGAATACATCGGCAGGTTACTGTCGTCTAATAGTCATAAGAGCTGCAAAGAACGTTCCCGGTGAAGCGCATTTCGCCCCGAATGGTCCGTTCTCTTGAGTGAGACGCAGTAGAAAGAGGGTTTTTTGTGAATTCGACGGTCAAGACAATTATCTTCTGGGTCTTCATCCTGGCTTGCCTGGTTCTTCTGTGGCAGATTGTCCAAAAGAGCACCGGCATGAGTCATGACCGGGAGATTTCGTTCTCTCAGTTCATGCAGGATGGCCAGCAAGGCAAGATCAGTGATGTGACCGTCATCAACAGCGAAGTTCACGGTCACTATGCCAGTGATCGCGAGGCCTTCCACACCACGGTGCCGGCGAACTACCCGGACATGTTCAAGATCCTCGAAGACAATCATGTCGTCATCAACATCAAGGATACGCAGGGCAATTCCTGGCTCCCGATTCTGCTCAACTTCGCTCCCATCATCGTGATCGCGGCGCTATGGTTCTTCATGCTGCGGCAAATGCAGAGCGGGGGGAATAAAGCGCTATCGTTTGGCAAGAGCCGGGCCCGGCTGCTTTCGATGCAGCAGAAGAAAATCACCTTCAAAGACGTGGCCGGTGTGGATGAGGCCAAGGAAGAGCTGAAGGAGATCATTGAGTTTCTGCGAGAAGCTCAGAAGTTCCAGAAGCTGGGCGGCCGCATCCCCAAGGGGGTGCTGCTGGTTGGACCTCCTGGCACCGGCAAAACCCTGCTGGCTCGTGCAGTTGCCGGCGAGGCCAACGTTCCCTTCTTCTCTATTTCCGGTTCTGACTTCGTTGAGATGTTCGTCGGCGTAGGCGCAAGCCGGGTACGCGATTTGTTCGAGCAGGGAAAGAAAAACGCTCCGTGCATTATTTTCATCGACGAAATCGATGCCGTGGGACGTCACCGCGGTGCCGGTCTGGGTGGCGGCCACGATGAGCGCGAACAGACACTCAATCAGTTGTTGGTGGAGATGGACGGGTTTGAATCCAACGACGGCGTCATTCTGATTGCCGCTACCAACCGTCCCGACGTGCTTGACCCTGCTCTGTTGCGCCCCGGCCGTTTCGACCGCCGTGTGGTCGTAGGCCGTCCCGATGTACGTGGGCGTGAGGAAGTGCTTCGCGTGCATGCCAAGAAGGTTCCCTTGGCGGAAGACGTGGATCTGCGGATTCTGGCTCGCGGTACCCCGGGCTTTTCCGGCGCCGATCTGGCCAACATGGTCAACGAAGCAGCCTTGAACGCGGCCCGTGCCAACCGCAAAGCAGTCCACCAGTTCGACTTTGAGCTGGCCAAGGACAAGGTCATGATGGGAGCGGAGCGCAAGTCGATGCTCCTGTCCGAGGACGACAAGCGCGACACCGCCTACCACGAGGCGGGACACGTGCTGGTGGCGGCTATGCGCGATCATGCTGACCCGCTGCATAAGGTCACCATCATCCCCCGTGGGATGGCTCTGGGCGTGACAATGCAGTTGCCGGAAGAGGACAAGCACACCGTCACCAAGGATTACCTCGAGACCCAGCTGGCCATATTGATGGGCGGCCGCTGTGCCGAGGAGATCTTCATGAACCGCAAGACCACCGGTGCCGGCAACGACATTGAGCGGGCTACGGATCTGGCGCGCAAGATGGTTTGCGAGTATGGCATGAGCCGCATGGGGCCGCTGACGTTCGGCAAGAAAGAAGAGCAGATTTTCCTTGGCCGTGAGATTGCCCAACACCGCGACTTCTCCGAGGAGACCGCTCGTCAGATTGACGCCGAAGTGCGCAGCTTGGTGGATGAGGCTTACAAGTCGGCCTACTCCATCCTGGGCGACCACAAGGACACTATGCACCGCATGGCGCAGGCCTTACTCGATCGCGAGACCCTGGATGCGAACGACATCCGCATGATCATCGCGGGCGAGGAATTGCCTCCTCTGCCTCCACTCGGACCGCCTCCCGGCAGCCCTGGTGGCGACGTGCAGCATGTCATCAAGCCGGAGCCAGGACGCGCTCCTGGGTTTGGCGGCGAAAGCCAGCCTTCCCCAGCCTAGTTCGCTCTACTGATGAAACAAACCGATGCCCCACTTCTTTTCGGAAGTGGGGCATTCACCTTTTCGGGAGGTCCGCTGAACCGCAGATCTCTCCGCTGCGCTCCCCCGGAATTCCTGTCGACAGCAGTGGCGTTGGTCAACTTCATGCGGTTTCCTTTACGGGAAACCGCACCCGTGCTCCCGGCGGCTGCCGCGAAGTAGGAAATCAGGGTACGCTTCGGTCGAGATCACAAAGGGGAGACGGGTGCTTCCATCGAGAGTAGCTGCTAGATGGAAGTCGCCGCTAACCCTGTTCAGCTACTACTTTCTCTGGAAGCGCCGCTCTCTCCTTTGTCATCTCGACCGAAGCGTAGCGCAGTGGAGAGATCTGCGGCTCAGCGGTCCTTTCCTGGAAATGTTTTTCTCGTAGCCTGCGTTTTCACCGCCCCAGCAAACCCAGATGCGACAATAGCCACAGCATGCGCGGTCGTTTGGTTTTGCTATTTGCAGTTGCTTCCCTCGCTGGTTGCGGATATCACTCCCTTGGCTCCGCTGCCCACATGCCCGATACCGTGCACACCCTGGCTGTTCCCATTTTCAAAAACAAATCGCAGTATTACCACACCGAGGTTCCCATGACGCAGGCGGTGGTGCACGAGTTTAGCGATCGCACCCGCCTGCACATCACTCCTGCCTCCAGCGAGGACGCGGACGCAACCGTCAGTGGGACCATCCTTTCGGAGTCCGTCCAGCCCTTGACCTACAGGACCCAGACCACGGCGGTCGCAACCACGGGACAGACCACCAGCTCCACCTCCAGCTTCCTGATCACCATCAACGTAAATGTCCTGGTGACCGACCGAGATCAACGCGTTCTTTACCAACACACCAACTACGTGTTCCACGAACAGTTTGAGACCACCGCGGATGTGGCCAGCTTTATCCAGGAAGATTCGCCTGCCGTCCAACGGCTCTCGCGGGACTTTGCGCAGGCCCTGGTGAGCGATATTCTGGAATCCTTCTAAATGCCTACGGACGATGTAAGCAAACTCCGCAGCTTCGCCGCTTCGGACCGTTTTGTAGCCGAAGTGAAAGCCGGGCGGTTGCGGCCCGGTTATGTCTTCGCGGGCGACGAAATTTACCTCTACGAGCGCTGCCGCCGAGTGGTGATCGATTCGCTGATCGATCCTACCCTGCGAGAGTTTTCGTTGAGCGACCTGGATTTGGCCGAGACCAGCATTTTCCATGTGCTGGACCTTGCTCGTACACCCTCGCTGATGGCCCCGTTTCAGATTATTTTCGTTAAGAATTTAAAAAACCTGTACACCCGAGGCGCCAAGAAGGAAGAGTTTGCCGCCCTGAAAAACTACTTCCGTTCTCCAAATCCCCAGGCGGTGCTTATTTTTGTCGCCGACCATCTGCGGATTCCCGCCGATCTGAGGCGGATGGACCTACAGGATAAGGAGCGCTTTGAACGCATCCGGGAAACCCTGGGCGACGATTGCGGCGTGGTAGAGCTCGCCCGGGTAGACGAAGCGGATGCCGTGCGCTGGCTGTTAGCCACAGCGGAGAGCCGGGAGATGAAGTTCGATCCCGATGCGGCGAGAGAACTCGCCGATGCCCTGGGTGCGGACATGATGCTCATTGCCAGCGAACTGGAAAAGCTGATGCTCTATGCTTCTGACCGCAAACGCATCACCCTGGGCGACGTGGAGACCATGGTGCTGGCGGCCAAGCAGCGTTCTCTTTATGAGCTCACCGACGCCATTTCCGCGCGTGATAAGCCACGCGCCCTGGCCCTGCTGCACGGTCTGCTGAACGCCTCCGATGGGGGCGAAGACTCACCCATCGGCCACCTCTATATGCTGGCGCGAACCTTTCGCCAGATGATCGTCATCCTGGAGAAAAATGTGCGCGACTCGCGCGCCATCTGGCAGGCGCTCTGGCAAGGTTTTCGCATGCCGCCATTTGCCGCCGAGGACCTGATTCGCCAGGCGCGGCGTTACAGCTCACGGCGGGAGCTCACGCAAAAGCTTCGCCTGATAGCCAACGCGGATCTTGAATTGCGCTCTTCGCCGCCGGATAAACGGCTGGTGCTGGAGCGGTTGGTGATGCAACTGGCCAGCGAACCTCGGCCCAGGGTCTCCCCTTTAGCTGGTGCGCAATACGCAATGGATTTGTAAGCATCTGAGCAGCTTGTTGAATATCTTCTACACTGAAAGCAAGCGTGTATCGTATGCCCACCCGCGTTATCCCGCCTGTCGTTGTCCTGCTTGTCTTTTGGCTGGCCGTGGCGCCCCTCACTGGCTGGTCGCACAGCAAAGATCCCGCCGGACCCACTCCCGAACAACGCATTCTGGTCGAGCCGTTAGGATATCGGCCGCCAGGGCCGCTTTACATGCTGTCGGGGAAGGCTTTTAGTTCGCTCGATTTCATCGACGCTCAACACCTGCTCTTCACCTTCCACCAGCCGCGCCTGATGCGGCGAGAGGGAAGGCCCGGCCGGTCTGATACGGACCAGATCATCAAGGCCGTGACGCTGTCTCTTCCAGACGGGAAAATGCTCGAATCTGCCGAGTGGCGGATGCATGACCGCTCGCGATATCTGTGGTCGCTGGGCGAGGGCAATTTTCTGGTCCGCCAGGGAAATACATACCTGGTGACCAACGGATCGTTGAAGCTGCACCCTTTTGTGGAAGTAGCAACGCCCGTACACGAAACGGAAGTATCGCCGGATGGCCGGATCCTGGTGGTCGAGCACGAGTTTGAGCGCCACACTCCGGAGCAGCACGAAAAGCTGGAAGCGCAGGCGGTGCAGTATGGAGAGCCGCCACCGCCCGAGGATACACAGATCACCTTGATGAAGATTGATTCACGAGAGGTGTTGGCTGCGCTGCGAACGGAGACGCCCATTCATCTACCGATCACTTCCACCGGATACGTGGGTGTAGCTCAGGACAAGGATCAGGACCAGTACCTGATTCGCTTCACTCCCTTTCAGGGACAGTCCGTAGTTTTGGGCAAAGTGGCTTCCACCTGCACCCCGCACGAGAATTTCCTAAACCGCAACGCAGTGATGATCGAGAGCTGCGGTCCCAAGTCACAGGAGGTATTTCTTGATGCCTGGACCACAGACGGAAAGAAGCTATGGAACGGGCGTCGCGAGGGTCATCTGGTATGGCCCACGTTCGCTTATGCGCGCTCCGGCGATCGCTTTGCCGTGAGTCTGCTGCACGTCAACCACTTGATTGATTTGGCGGACTCTCTCAACGATGAGGATGTGCGTGAGCAGGTTATTCAGGTCTTTGACTCTGCAACCGGCGCTCTTTTGATGTCGACCGCCGCGTCGCCCGTCCTGACTGCGGGACAAAACTTCGCCCTGTCTGATGACGGGGAGCATCTGGCAGTTCTGCACGATGGCGCGATCGAGATCTTCAAGGTCCCGGCAGCCCCGCCGAAGGACAATCCCGTACTACAGGCATCCAAGAAGAAGTGAAGCAAGCCATCGCGGCGTGTCAATCCTCGGTGCCAGCCCCGGACTTTTAGTCCGGGGGAGCGGGTTTCAACCCGCTCAAAGGTTCGGAAATAAAATGAGGGCTTTAACCCTGGTGGCTGTCCCAAATCGGTTTGCGACTTTGTCCACAGCCCCGCAGGCTGGTTACGAAGCTTTATGGGTCAAAGCCTTTACCCGCGCATGCAGGCGGCTCTTGTACCGGGAGGCGGTGTTCTTGTGGAGCACGCCCTTCTGCACACTCTTATCGAGAGCGGAAACGGTCTTACCGTACTGCTCGGTAACAGCAGAGGAATCCCCTTTAGTAATAGCCTCGCGCAGGGCGCGGAGAGACTTGCGGACGTGACTTTTATTGGAGCGGTTGACCGAAGTACGCTTGACTGTCTGACGGGCGCGCTTCAGCGCCGACACATGATTTGCCATGGTAAACCCTTAGCTTTCTTGAAACTGGAAGCAGGCGGAAGAAGTGGCCCACGCCCGCAAACTCTAAGTTTACGGGCTTTGACGGCGGGGGTCAATCTCTTCGTCGAGGTGGCTACTTGGTGCATCCAATAGGTTAGAGAATTCACGGAATAGGCGTTGACGCCGCCCCCGGCAAACGCTACTCTGTGCGCATCCTCGGGAAATATCTGGTGATTATCGCCAACCCGGCTAAACATCCGACGCAAGCGCAGTTTCCTGGCCTGCTGCTCCCCGCAACCATCCCAACAATCATGTCGGTCCGTGAGGATCTGACAGGAGGTTATTTCTCCGCTTGATGAAAAAAGCGCTGGAAATCACGCCCAACCTGGAGCCCCTCTTCGGGACTCGCGATGAAAATCTCAGGCTCCTTGAGCAAAACCTCCACGTACGCATTGACTTGCGTTCCGATGCCCTCCATGTGGAAGGCTCGCCCGACGCAATTGCCCGGTTTGAAAGGGTTTTTGCCGATTATGAGCACTTACGGCGAAACGGTACGGTGCTCTGCAACGGCGAGTTGCACGGAATGCTCAAGCTGGTCACTGCGGATCCAGCGGTAACCCTACGGGGATTGGTCGAGAGCGGCAAACAGCGCTCCGCGGGCATCAAGCGTATGGTTCAGCCACGCTCCATCAACCAGAGGCGCTACTTCGAAGCCATTGAGGAATGCGATATGGTCTTCGGCGTGGGCCCGGCCGGCACCGGCAAGACCTACCTGGCGGTGGCCATGGCGGCCTCGGCCTTGTTGGCGAAGAAGGTAAGCCGCATTATCCTCGTCAGGCCCGCAGTCGAAGCAGGCGAGCGCCTGGGCTTTTTGCCAGGAACCCTGCAGGAAAAGGTAGACCCCTATCTTCGCCCCCTTTACGACGCACTGTACGACCTGCTGGAGCAGGACCGCGTCGACAAAATGCTGGAGCGGAACGTGATCGAAGTCGCTCCCCTGGCCTTCATGCGTGGGCGTACGCTCAATGACGCCTTCATCATCATGGACGAAGCTCAGAACACCACTAGCGAGCAGATGAAGATGTTTCTTACCCGCTTGGGCAGCAATTCCAAGGCGGTCATCACCGGCGACGTCACCCAGATCGATTTGCCTAACCCTAAGAAGAGTGGATTGGTGGAGGCAATTGAGATCCTGCGGGGTGTGGATGGCATTCGCTTCTGCCACTTCGAAGACGGCGATGTCGTCCGCCATCACCTGGTACAGCGCGTCATCCGGGCCTACGACAGCTTTGGGCGGGCGCAGAGGGAACTACCGCTCAACCTGCGCGAAGGGGCGCCGGCGAAATCGGCAGCCAAGCCGCAGTAAGAGGCGTGACATACAATAACTTTGCACTCTGTGCCTCGTCGTTTTGCGGGTCGCCGAGGGCATGGCAAGATGATCGTCATCGAAGCTGCCCGAGCAAAGACCTTACCGGCCGCCTCTGCTCTCGGTAAGCGTGATCTGAACCGGTTCCTGGCCAGTGCGATCGAGGTTCTTGGCCTGACCGGCGAGTTCTCCGTCCTTCTGACGGGAGATGAACAATTACGCGCATTGAATCTTCAGTTTCGGGGCAAGGACAAGCCTACCGACGTGCTCTCGTTTCCGGCCTTAACCGAGACGGCGCACGGTGGCGGAGATCTCGCCATCTCGCTCGAAACAGCTTCCGTCCAGGCGGCGGACCACGGACACACCTTACAGATGGAAGTTAAGCTATTGATCCTGCATGGCCTGCTGCACCTGGCAGGTTACGATCACGAATGCGATAAGGGGCAGATGCGTCGCCGGGAAACCCTGTTGCGCAAGCAGTTCGATTTGCCTGCCGGGCTGGTTGAGCGAGCGCCCCGGCGGCGGAGCCGCAAAGAGCGCCAGCGGCGGGGTTCCTCATCATGACCCTTGTGTCCGGCCTCATTATCGCCATTCTGCTGGTAGTCCTGACTCTCTCGTCTTACATCGTCCGCCTCTATGCGGAGATGGGGAAGTTTCTTTCCGGGGAATTCCAGGAAAACATCGACGTCTGGGAATCGCGGGTCGAACCGCGGCTGGGGTTTAGCCGGGAACGGATTGCGTTGTCTGCCGCTGTGCTGAGTCAGTGCTCGCTGGCATCGCTGGCGCTGTACTTCGGGGTTCTGCTCTTCGCCGCTAACGCCGGCGCCCCACCCACCTTCGCCGAGGGGGCACAGGCGCTACTGGGTGCGGTGCTGGTCATTGTCATTTTCAATCAGTTTCTTCCCTTCGTCTTTTTCACGCGCACGGCGGGGCTTTGGGTGGTGCGTCTGACCCCGCTCGTCCGGCTACTCTTTTACTTTGTTCTGCCCGTGACCCTGTTGCTGTCCTTCCTGCTTTCGATCGCCGCCCTGGCGGAACCCCGGCCCGGTGATGTCGAAGAAGATCCAAGCGAGGCCGCGGTCGAGGCTCTGATCGAAGCCGGACAGGAAGAGGGAATCATCGAAGAGGGTGACCGGGATCTGGTGCGGTCGGCGGTCGAGTTTGGCGACAAGGTGGTGCGTGACGTGATGACGCCGCGGCCGCATGTGTTCGCAGTCCCGGGGGACATGACTCTGGAAGCGTTTATCTCCGGGCTGAAGAAGTATCCGTACTCCCGTGTGCCAGTGTTCAAAGGGTCGTTGGATCACGTGACGGGCATTGCCTTCGCCCATGATCTGCTGCACATCGCCGACGATGCCGCCAGCACGCAGACGGTAGCCAGCATTCAGAGACCGGCCGCGCTGGTACCGGAAACCAAGCGGGTCAACGAACTGCTGCGCGAGATGCAACGCGAAAAGCAGCACATGCGCATTGTGATTGACGAGTACGGCGGCGTGGCCGGCCTGGTGAGCATTGAAGATCTGTTGGAAGAAATCGTTGGCCGCATCAGTGACGAGCACGAGTACGACAGTGAGCAGGATGCTCCAATGCATGAGGCCGGCGGCACCTGGCTGGTTTCAGGAAATCTTGAGTTGGCGCGCCTGGAAGACCTCTTGAACGGAGCCTACCAGGTGGCCCAGGAATATCATGCCGCCACGGTTGGTGGGCTGGTGAGCGAGATTGCCGGGCGCATCCCTTTGCCCGGCGAGGTGATTGTTGCTGACTCCTTGCGCTTTGAAGTGGTGGCATCGACAGACCGTCGGATCGAACGCGTCCGCGTCTCGGCCATCGAAAGTCCAGATCGTTAATCGGGGCTACACTTAAGTGTGCGATCCGGTTTTGTTTCCATTCTCGGCCGTCCCAACGCGGGTAAGTCAACGTTGTTGAACGCGCTGATCGGCGAGAAGATCGCCATTGTCTCCAACAAGCCGCAAACCACACGCAACCGCATTCAAGGCATCATCGAAGTACCAGCGCGTAAGGGCAAGAGCGCGGCACAGATCGTTTTTGTCGACACCCCTGGGGTGCATCGGCCGGGTTCTCAACTAGACCGGCGCATGATGCAGGAAGTGTATGAGGCTCTGGAGAGCCGCGACATCGTCATCCTGATGGTGGATGCTGGGCGCTACAGCGAGCCTCCTTTGCCCGGAAAGAAGCTGTCCGCGCGGGCAGAACGGGAGAGCGGTGAAGACGCGTTTGTCATGCAGTTGATCCAGAAGCTGGATTGCCCGGTATTTCTGGTAATCAACAAAATCGACCTGGTACTGCGCTCCAAGCTGCTGCCTCTCATCGAACGATTCACCGCGATGTATCCCTTTGCCGAAGTGATCCCCATCTCTGCCACCAAGAAGGATGGTTTGGACACTTTGCTCAGCAAGTTAGTTGAGTATCTCCCCAAGGGTGAGCGGTACTTTCCCAAGGACCAGTTCACGGATCAACCGGAGCGTTTTCTGGTTGCGGAGCTAATTCGCGAGCGTATTTTGCTCGAGACCGGGGAAGAGGTTCCCTATGCTTCGGCGGTGGTGGTGGAGCGCTTTGAGGAGCCGGAGCCTGGTCAAAAATCTCCTCTGACGCGCATTTCTGCAGTGATCTACTGTGAGCGTTCCGGGCAAAAAGCGATCCTGATAGGTAAAGGCGGAACAAAACTCAAGAGCATTGGTTCGGCTGCCCGCAAGGAGATCGAGTCGTTACTGGGCACCAGGGTCTATCTTGAGTTGCATGTAGTAGTGGAAGAGAACTGGCGTGAGTCGAGGTACTTTGTCGACTCCCTTGATTGGCGCAAGCAACTCGAAGACATTGCCGAAGCCAAGCCAGAAACCAGTCAGCCCAGACAGAAGCCGCAAAAAGCAAACTAAGCCACCTGCCAATCGGTCGAAGATTCTCCACCCGTCAACGGACGCCGGTGCCCCACATCCCTGATTTCCTGTGGAGTTTCGTGGGCTCCTTGAACTTCATGCTCCTTTCCTTGAAAAAGGGCGCACACGCAGTCCTTTCCAGAGCTGCGTACAGGAAATTCGGGGCATCTCGCTAGTTTTTCGCGAGATGTGGGATTCCACTGCTCTCACCCCGAGACTCCACACACTCAATCCACAGTTGGAGGTTCTCATGGGGAAAGCGAGACCTTCGGTTATCGACACAGTGCTATTTATGCAACGGCACGGCGGAGCCCATCAGCCGGCCCAAATTTGCTCCCACGGGGCATAGTGGCCAACACCAGCCAGAAATGCATGCACGCCGATGAAGACTCCCAAAGCGACCAGCGCGACCAAAGCGATCGAAACAAGTAGAACGCTGATCACCTTCACATCACCGCTGGCCCTTGTCAGCATCGTGGTGTCAGCGTATCTCCCACCGCGAGCTTGCGAAACGTCACCGGCAGGGATTACCTCGGGGCGGCCGGTGCACCCTAAAGTGCGGGAATCATCGCACTCCTCGGAAACTTTTTGTCCTACTTGCTACCGGGTGTGCTCTCAAACTCCTCGCCAAGCCAACGTTGGAAAGCGGCCATGTTCTGCGGGCGGCCGAGGAAGTTCTTCACCAGGTCATTGGCAGACATCGATCCACCAGGCTCCAGGACCGTTCGCCTGTAGCGCATGGGAGCCTCACCAGCGAGCAAATTTTGCTGCTTGAATTGCTGAAAGAAATCCTCCGCAATCACCTTGTCCCACATGTAGGTGTAATAGGCGGAAGAGTACCCCGCGAGGTGGTCGAAGGACGTATACGCGTGGGCGTCCTCGGCAGTAGGAACCCAGAGAGTGTAATGCCGCAAGTCCACGGGAAAAACCGCATCAAGATCAACCTTCTCTGGTTTGTCCTTATAGATATCGTAGGAAATCGCAGAGAATGCGGTCTGCAGCGCAACAGAGTTTGCGCGTCCAAAAGCCGACGCTCGATTCATGCGCGTAACCAGTTCCGCGGGAATCGGCTCGCCAGTCTTGTAATGGTGCGCGAAGGTGGCCAGCACCTGGGGGCTGTGCATCCATTCCTCGAGCATTTGCGAAGGGGCCTCTACGAAATCCGATTCCATGCTGATGCCACTGATTCCCGCCCATTGCTGTTGGCCGCCGAGGATGTGGTGCATCAGGTGGCCGAACTCGTGAAAGAAGGTCACCACGTCCGTATATTGCATCAGCGCCGGATCAGTGGCCGTAGGTTGAGGAAAATTGCAAACCAGGGCCGCTTCCGGCAGCTGCTTACCGCGAACTCCATCCAGTACCGGCGCCATCTCCGCATGGCTATACTTGCCCGGCCGGGCGTGCATATCGAGATACAGCCGGCCAATCGTCTTGCCGTGATCGATCACATCCCAGGTTTCAACCGCGGGGTCCCACGCCGGTGCATTCGGTTCCTGGCGAAAGCTGACATGGAAAAGCGTTGCCGCCGTATCCAGGATCCCCTGCTTCACCTGCTGGTATGGCAGGTAAGGGCGAACACTTTGCGAGTCGAAGTTGTACTGCGACCGTCGCACCAGTTCCGAAATCCAGAAGCGGTTGTAGGTGGGCATCTCCAATGCTGCGGGGCTTATTTTGCGCTCCTCTGCCAACGACAGGGCGAGCTCGCGTTCCGCCAAGGGACGTGTTGCTGCATCCAGCTGTTCCAGGAACTTTGCAATGTTGTGCCCATTTTCGATCATCTTGTCCGCTGCGTTGTAATCCGCCCAGGAGGAGTAGCCGAGCAGCGTCGCGATTTCATACCGCGTCTGCATCATATCCATGAGCACGTCACGGTTCTTGGGATAGGCTCGGGTCCAGAAGGCTTCCCACATACGGCGCCGGAGGTCTTCGCTTTTGGCGAATGTCAGAATCGGATACGCGTTAGGTTCGTTGGCGGGGATGTGAATTTTTCCATCAGGGTCCGCTTTGTGCTTATCGATGTAATCCTGTGGCAGGCCATCCAACGCGGAAGCATCCGCGATCTCGACGGTCCTTCCATCATCGGAGATATTGCGGTCGAACATCGACTGATCTTCGACTAGTTGCTGGCTCAGCTTCTTGAGCCGCGTCCGCGTCGCATCGTCTTTGTCCACCCCTGCCAGCCGGAACTCCAGTAATTGCCGCTGCACATAATAACGAGTTGCCGCGTCGGCATTCCCGAGGTGCAGACTGGCTAGCGCCTGGTAGACCTCACGGTTCAGCGAAAGCGCCGTCTGCGCACTGCTCACCTTGGTGGTCATTGCCGTTGCGTGGTCGCGAAAGGCCGCGTCCGGATGCACCTGCTGCATCAAACTGGAAAAATAAATTGCCGCGTTCAGCTGTCGAATCGCTTCGTCGTATGGTGCGAGGGTGTTGTCGATCGTCCGTGGCCCCTTAACGGAAACTACTTGATCGACTGCAGCCTGAGCTGCCGTCAGGCGGCCATCTTCCATCTTCTCAAAGGCGGCAACATCGGGCTTGGTGCTCCACAGCGGCGGTTGATTCCCCGCAATCTCCTGCCCACCGGCAGTGACGGCAACAAGCAAAACCACAAATACATAGATAAAACGAGATACCTTCGCCATCGGCGCCTCCCACAATTGCAAACGCGTTCTACTCGCGCACACTAATGCCGAGGCTCTTCATCTTGCGGTACAGGTGACTACGTTCCAGTCCCAAAGCCTCCGCGGCGCGGCTTACATTCCCATGGCATTCATCGATCTTTTTCAGAATGTAATCGCGCTCGTAAGCCTCCCGCGCCTGATGCAGGGTGCTGAATTCCTCACCCTTGCGGCTGTTGCCGCGAAACACCAGCATTGGCAGGTGCTTGCGCTCAATCCGAATCGTTTGCGGATTCAGAATCATCACCCGCTCGATCACGTTCCTCAACTCGCGCACATTCCCCGGCCAATGGTATTGCTTGAGCACGGCAACGGCCTCGTCACTCATCTCGATACGCGGACGGCCATACTGCCGGCCGAACTCCTGCAAGAACTCC
>Ga0210391_10000774_pt1 | contig 31289 bp, 30 predicted proteins | sample IncBWC12OmetaG_FD_160573 | JGI IMG/M metagenome (GOLD analysis project Ga0210391, IMG submission 160573) | Forest soil microbial communities from Barre Woods Harvard Forest LTER site, Petersham, Massachusetts, United States - Inc-BW-C-12-O ... | reverse complement strand
GCCATGGGTCGGCACACCATGTACCGCGACCGCACGCTCGAGGAATTCGAGGTGCTCGCCGCGCGCCACATCGAGGTGCTGAATCATGCGCTGCGCAATGTGCCGGCGGACCGGGTGCGGATGCATGTGTGCTGGGGCAACTACGAGGGGCCGCATCATCACGATATTGCCCTGGAGCGCCTGCTGCCGGTGGTGATCAAGGCCAAGCCGCAGGGCCTGCTGTTCGAGGCCGCCAATCCGCGCCATGCGCACGAATGGTCGGTGTTCAGCCAGATCAGGATTCCGGATGACAAGATCATGATTCCCGGCCTGCTGGCGACCACCACCAACTACATCGAGCATCCGCAGCTGGTCGCCGAGCGCATCGAACGATTCGCCCAGGTGGTCGGGCGCGAGCGGGTGATTGCCGGTACCGACTGTGGATTCGGGACCTTCGCCGGTTTCGGGCCGGTGGAGCCGGACATCGCCTATCTGAAACTGCGATCGCTGGTGGAAGGGGCGCAGATCGCCTCGAGCCGGCTGTGGCGCTGAGAGGCGCCGGAGGAGGGGGATATGCGCGAGTTCAATGAGAAGAGCATCACTCAAGCCGTGATCGAGCGCCTTTCCCAAAGCGACGATCCACGCTTCAAGAAGGTCATGACGTCCCTGGTCACGCACCTTCATGACTTCGTCCGCGACGTGAGATTGACCGAAGAGGAATGGATCGGCGCGATTCAGTTCCTCACCGACGTGGGTAAGACCTGCACCGAGAAGCGCCAGGAATTCATCCTGCTCTCGGACACCCTGGGCGTGTCGGTACTGGTCATAACGCTCAACCATCCCGCCGAGCAGGGCAGCGCCGAATCAACGGTTCTGGGCCCTTTTTACTGGGAGGGCGCGCCGGATCTGCCGCGCGGCAGCAATCTGGCCGTGGGCGTCAAGGGTGAGCCGGCGTTTTATTCCGGGCGGGTGCTCAGCGCCGATGGCCGGCCGCTGGAGAACGCGCTGCTGGATATCTGGTCCGGCGACGGTGACGGTGACTACGACATGCAGATCCCCGGGGAGACGGGCATGAAGGCGCGCGGCCGGATCCGCACCGATGCCCAGGGCCGTTACTGGTTCCGCTCCATCCGCCCGACGTTTTACCCGGTGCCGACCGATGGTCCGGTGGGCCGAATGCTGCGCAAGATGGGGCGCCACCCCTATCGGCCCGGCCATATTCACATGATTGTCTCGGCCCAGAACCATCGGCCGGTGACCACGCACCTGTTCGTGGCCGGCAGCCAATACCTGGATTCCGATGCGGTATTCGGCATGAAGGAGTCGCTGGTGGCGCAATTTGACCGGCACCCGCCGGGCACGGGTCCGGACGGTGAGCGTGTGGAAGTGCCGTTTTACACGGTCAACTACGATTTTCGGCTGCGGCCGGCGGGCCCGCCGTAATTCATTCGCGTCGCTTGGCCGCGTAACCGCTAAGATGCGGCTCGTGAACCTATGCCAAATATTCCGATAACGTGACGGCGCGCAAGAATCCTTATGTACGCTATGGTACACTGCGCGCTCGTAGCTCGGCGAAAGCAACAATAAAGACGTCCGCGCTATTCGAACTGCCCGATAGATCCGCCATGGGGGACGCTCAATCACAACGCTGATCGAGTGCATCAAGCAGCAGAAGCAGGGAATGATCGGACGCTATGCCAAGTCCGATGACATCCAGGGGGTTTTCGAGGTGCTTCTGACCTTGGTGCCCCTGGCATTGCTGTGGGGGATTGCAGTGTTCTTCGGGCGCGTCTCCTACTGGTTCGTGCTCGCCGCGCTGCCGCTGCTCATTCTGTTCACGCTGCGCGTGTTCGCGCTGATGCACGAGTGTGGGCATCGCAGTCTGTTCCGCAGCATCGCGCTGAATCGCTGGGTCGGATTCATCCTGGGCGTACTGTCGGGCATGCCGCAGTACGTGTGGGCACAGCACCACAACTACCACCATGCGCATAACGGCAATTGGGAGCGCTACCGTGGGCCGTACGCAACATTGTCAGTGGACGAATACGCCGCGCTCAGTGCCGGCAAACAACGCTTTTACCGGCAAAAATGCAGCATCGTCGCGGCGCCGCTGGCCGGTTTCATCTACCTGATTCTCAATCCGCGCCTGACCTGGATCCGGGGCACCCTGGGACTGTGGGCGCATGTCATCCGCGGCAAGATCCAAGGCTCAGGGCTGTCAGTGCGCGAACTGTCGGCGAGTTACCAGACCCGGTTCTGGAAGAATTCCAGAGAGTATCGGCACATGCTGTGGAACAACCTGGTGCTGCTGAGCGCCTGGGCCCTGATGTGCTGGTATTGCGGTGCGGCACTGTTCTTTACCATCTACCTGCTGACCGTCTCGATCGCCGGCGGCCTGGGCATCGTGCTGTTCACGGTGCAGCATAATTTCGAACATTCCTACGCCACCGGATGCGACGCCTGGGACTACGATTCCGGCGCCATCCATGGCACGAGTTTTCTGGTGCTGCCCGGCTGGCTGAACTTCTTCACGGCCAACATCGGCTATCACCATATCCATCACCTGTCCTCCAGCATTCCCAGCTACCACCTGGTCGCCTGCCACAACGAGTACCAGCACCTGTTTCCGGAAGTGGCGCGGGTGAAGCTCTCGGAAGTGTGCGCCGCCATGCGGTGCATTCTGTGGGATATGCGTGCCGAGCGGATCATCACCCTGGCCGAGTACCAGCGGCAGAGCTGACTGTCTGCCGCCGGTTTCTCGCCGCTGCTGCTTCAGGGCATCATCGGTGTGGTGCCGCTGAAGTAGGTGATCACATAGGCCTTGACCGAGCCATCAGGCTGCGGCACGCCCGACACCAGCATTTTGGTGCCGCTGGGGATGCCGGTGAATGTCGTCTGACCGGTCGCGCTGGTGAGATCGATCGGGCTCACCGTCACCACGCCACCATTCACGTCCACCTGGTACACCAAGGTGGCCGAGCCCTTCACCGTGCCGGCATTGACGGTCACCGGATTGGCGCCATTGGCCGCCGTGACGGTGAAGGTGTCGGCGCTCGCGCCGGCGGTGGGGACGCTGGCCACCGTTGCGACCGGCAGTGGCGTGGGTTCAAGAATCGAGGCGGCCGCGCTCCAGCCGGTGGCATTGGCCGGGTCGGCCCATAACACGTAGCTCACGCCCCAGGGCACGATCGCGCCGGCCGTGCCGCCGAAACTGGCGGTACCGTTGGTGGCCGACACAAAGTCGCTCACCGCATTGGCCCCGGAATCAACCACGGTCGGGTAGGCGAAGTTCCACCACTTGTAGCCCGTGATGGCGTCGGCGCTGAGCGGATCGTTGCCGTTGGCGGTCGCCGCGGCGATATAGGGCAGCGTGACGGTGTAGTCATCAATGGTGCGCACAAAGTCGTGCGTGTAGGTGAAGCCGCTGGCGCTCGGCGCGGAGATCGTGCCCGAGTACTCGGCGGTTTCGATGTCGATGGACTGGGCGACCAGCGGCACCGCGAGCGGGTCCACGACGCTGGCGTGCACCTTGAAACCGCGCACGATGTCCTGGTTGGTGAGAAATCCGGTCCCGGTGCCGATCGGGGTGGCATCGGCTGTCGCATTCCAGGGTTGGCGGAAGAAGAACTGGGTGCTCGAGTTCACCGTCAATGGCACCCCGACACCCGACTCGTTGGTGACGGTGATGATGTCGGTATTGGGATTGACGTTCAGGACATGGCCTTCGGGGCTCACCCAGACGTTGTTGAAGGTGCTGCTGGCCCAGATGCGGGTGGCCACCAGCGTGCCGTCCACCTGGTAGCGCGCGGCGATGCGCACATACTTGCCGCTCAAGCTGGTTTCGCTGGAGAAGTTCATGATCGTGGTGGTGGTCTTGGCATCCAGATCGTAGAACAGCGTGCCATTGGTCGCGTCTGCCTGGATCGTCAGTGTCTGCGTGCCGGTGACCTCGGTTTCCGGGGAGATTGCGGGCAGCGTCGGGAAATCCTTGTCGATGGTGATCGAGCTATTGTCGGTGGAGATTCCCGTGACGGTGCCATAGGTGTGGCGCAGCACCAGGCGGCGCAGGTCAGCCAGCGGATGATGCCGTATCGGACCATTGAAGTTGATCGCCCACTGGGTGGCGGTGGCGCTTGGCGGGTTATGGCCAATGATGAACGCCGGATGGGACAGATCGAATTCCAGGTCCAGCGCCGAGGTGGCGGTGGTGCTGACGACCAGCGGGGACACGAAATTCACTGTGACCGGGACGGTCAGATTTGAGCCGCTGCCCTGGGTATTCACCACATGAATGTTGGCCGTGGACACCACCGTGCCGGCGTTCAGCGCGAAGCCCACTTCCGGATCGGCTGATGCCGTGAGCAGCACGTCGCCCGGGTTGCCGCTCACCGTGATGACGGCACCGGTGTAGGTGCCGACCGGAACGGTGGCATTGCCGAGGATTTCACCCAGCTGGTCGAGCTGTTCGAGATTCACGAACGGCGCAGCAGCGGGCGCGGTATATACCGTGACATTGCTGCCGCCACCTTGCGGGATCAGCGCAATGCTCAATACCTTCACGCCGATGGTCGCCCAATCATCCGAGGATGCATCGCTGATCACCATCGGCACGTTCGCGGTTTGGGCGGTGCTGCCACCGCTGCCACCCGCACCCAGCGATCCTGAAGAGCCTGAAGAACCGCCACCGCAGGCCGTCAGTGCGGCAACAATTGCTGCGCAAACGGCATAGTTGAGCTTCCTGGTATCCATGCCTGTCTCCCTTTGATAGATACACTGCTGTTACGCGAAGCGCTCGCGTAATCAGACCTGGCAATGGGAGTCAGAAGCGAATGACCCTGGATATGGTTGACGCACTTCAAACAAATGATGCGCTTTGTTGGGGATTGTCACCGATTGGCGACAGAGCGCTGTCAGCACAGCGAAAGATAGCCGCCGGCAGGCATATCAGGGGACTGAAGATTTAACCTAAGCAACTATCCTTCCGGCTGAGGCCGCGGGCACCACGAGCGGTGCCACGGCGGCGTTGTAGGAATTGTCCTGCGCCGAAGTCAACGCGAACGGTTGTACGGGTCACCACACCAGTGCGCGCCCCGATCCATCTCGTGTTCCAGCGCCATGGGCATGGGATCGACCAGTTTGCCCAGCAGCTCGGCGACCGTCGCCTTGGCCAGCACGCCGGTTTCTATGGTCCAGTCCCAAATCGCGTTGCCGCGCGGATCGTGAATGACCTTGCCCAGTTGCGCTACCGCGGGAGGGCGGAGGGTTTGATTGTTCGACATACGCGATCTCCAGATTCTCTTCAGGCGTTGAATCATTTATCGTCTGGATTGCGCGACAATGGAGCGGCAATTTTCATGACATCGACCCGAATCACAGCAACGAAAAATTGCCGCACCACGGCTAAAGAAACCGCACCTGCGGCCGTTATGGCATATGAGTGACCCTTCCTGTACGGCGATGCTGGACATCGCGCTCGAGGAGGCCCGCCTCGGGCTCAGCGAGGGCGGCATTCCCATCGGCGCCGCACTGTTCGCCTCCGACGGCACGCTTCTCGGGCGCGGCCATAACCGCCGGGTACAGCAGGGCGACCCCTCCCTGCACGGTGAAACAGACGCCTTTCGCAACGCCGGCCGGCGCCGCGGCTACCAGGACACCGTGATGGTGACGACGCTGGCGCCGTGCTGGTACTGCAGCGGATTGATTCTGCAATTTCGCATCGCAGCCGTCATAGTGGGGGAGTCGCGTACCTTTCGCGGTGGCATCGACTGGCTGCGCGAGCGCGGGGTGAGCGTCGTCGACCTTGATTCCACGGCGTGCGTGCAGCTTCTGGGCGGCTACATCAAGCAGCACCCCGAGGTCTGGAATGAGGACATCGGCGCAGGCTGCGATGGCTGAGGGTATCCTATTATAAATCAATAAGGTGCCGGGTATTCTGATGAACACTGTAACGGTCGTGACCCATCCGCTGGTGCAGCACAAACTGACCTTGTTGCGCGACCGGACCACCTCGACCAAGACCTTCCGGCAACTGCTGCGCGAGACCGCGACGCTGTTGTGCTACGAAGTGACGCGGGACCTGCCGCTGGATCCGGTCGAGATCGAAACCCCGCTGATGCCCATGCGCTCCTACAAACTCTCGGGCAAGAAGCTGGTGTTCGCACCCATTCTGCGAGCCGGCATGGGATTGCTGGACGGCATGCTTGACCTGGTGCCCTCGGCCCGCGTGGCCCATGTGGGGCTGTACCGCGACCCGCAGTCATTGGCCGCCGTGGAGTACTACTTCAAAGCACCCACGGTGCTTGCGAAGCGGGTCGTGATCGCCGTGGATCCCATGCTGGCCACGGGCAACACCGCGGTTGCGGCCATCGATCGGCTCAAGGAGCACGGCGCCAGCGAAGTACGCTTCGTGTGCGTGCTGGCCTGTCAGGCGGGTTTGTCGCGACTGCATGGGCAGCATCCGGATGTGCCGGTGTGGACGGCCGCCATCGATTCGCAGTTGAATGATCACGGGTATATCCTGCCGGGCCTGGGTGACGCCGGGGATCGGCTCTACGGCACTCGCTAGCGGCGCCGCCATGGATATTCATCTGTCAACGATCGACCATATCCGTCAGCAGATCATCGATCTGCTCATTCAGTTCGGCCCCAGGCTGCTCACGGCCATTCTGATCATTGTGGCCGGCGTGATCGTGGGCGGATGGGCCGAGCGCTGGCTGACGCGCGCGCTGCGACGCTTTGATCTGGAGCCGCCGCTGCGCCAGCTGCTGTCACGGGTCGTGCGCGGCCTGGTGCTGCTGCTGTTCCTGGTCATGGCGCTGCAGAACCTCGGGGTGCAGCTGTTGCCGCTGATCGCCGGGTTGGGCGTGGCCGGTGCCGGCATCGCCCTTGCCATGCAGGGCGTGCTCAGCAATGTCGTCGCGGGGCTGTCGATCATCCTCACCAAGCCTTTCCGCGTGGGGCAGTACATCCAGGTGGCGGGCGTGGAAGGACAGGTCGAGCATGTCTCCCTGTTCAGCACCCTGCTGCTGCACTCCGACCGCTCCAAGGTCGTGATTCCCAACCGCAAGATCGTCGGCGAGATCCTCCACAACTACGGTCATGTCCGCCAGGTCAGCATCCAGGTCAATGTCGCGTACGACACGGACCTGGGTGAGGCGCTGCAGGTCATACAGGAGGTGGTGAACTGCAACCCCAAGGTCCTCAAGGATGTGCCGCCGGTGATCGGCGTGGCGCGGCTGGCGGACTGCGCGGCGCAGATCAGCATCCAGCCCTGGGTCTCCGTGGATGACTACGGGGCGGCGAGCGCGGAACTCACGCGCGCCACGCTCGAGGCGCTGCGCGCACATCATGTCAATCTGGCGCTGGCGCAGCATGAGGTGCGGCTGTTGACCACGTCGAACTGAATGCGGCGCGCTTCAGCGCGGGACGGACTTCGCAAACACCTCGATCTGCGCCACATCGGACCAGCCCCCGGGTCCATGACCGCTGCCGGGCATGAGATCGACAAAGCCTATCTGGTCCACTTTGGACAGATCGACATGCTCGAGCGGGGTGCCTGTGGTCACGGCGCGCGCGATATCCAGCTTCAGCCAGTGCAGATCCGCGAAGGACAGCTCACTGACGATCCAGTCGCGCGAGGAACCCTCGGTACGATCCGCCGCCAGCCACGTGCCGTCGGCCAACTTCACGATCGGCCGGATCTGATGGTAGCCCGACATCTTGGTGTTCAGGCGGATGCGCGCCAGCCCGGTCAGATCCGCCAGGTGCTGCTTGCTGCGCAGTGCCAGTCCACACGGCGTCGTGCACAGCCCCAGCCATACATGGATGGGATTGTTCTCATCGCCCGCGGCGCCGGTGAGCATGATCTGTCCACCCGGCACGATGGGCGTCAACTCCAGATCCGGGTTCCCCAGCGAGGCGCCCGTCACGGAGTTCTCTCCGCCCTTGGGTCCTTGCTGCCATTCTTCGCGCCAAAACAGCGGTGGACGCTGTGGCCCGTGTTCCCCGGGCAGCGGCGCTGGTGCCGCGGCTGGCGTCTGCGCGCGTGCCTCGAGGCCTGACATCACCAGGCCCGCTGCCAGCATTGCGCTCGCCCAGGCACCTAATCCGATTCCGGTAGCCGCCATGACCCCCTCCCGTTTCTGGTGAGCGAGTCTACCGCTGCGCCGCCGCGATTCAAACCATGGGCGGCAACGCTCGCTGCAGCAGCCAGACCAGGGCGATCACGGCGATGACGGCCGACCCCCAGGGCAACACCGCCCGGCGGTAGAGCAGGGTGGCGCGCAGGGCATAGACCACGGGCATGACCGCCAGCACCACGGCGAGCTGGCCGGTCTCGATGCCGAGGTTGAACGACAGCAGCGACAGCAACCGGGCGCCGGAGGGCAACCCCATGTCGGCGAGAACGGATGCAAAACCGAAGCCGTGAAGCAGGCCGAAGGCGAAGGCAATGCGGGCGCGGCTGTCCGTGACGACCGGGAAGACATTGTTCAGTGCGGCGACGATGATCGAGGCGGCGATGACTGATTCGGTCAGGCGGCTGGGCAGGCGCACCACATCCAGGGCGGCCAGGGTCAGGGTGATGGAATGCGCCAGAGTGAATGCCGTGACCACCTTGAGAATGCTGAACACGGCCGGGCGGGCTTGCCTCACCGGCTCCCAGCGCCTGCCGCGACGGATCAGCACCGCCGGCAGCAGCAGTGAAATCAGGAACAGCAGATGATCGATGCCGCTCCAGATATGCCAGATGCCTGCCCGCAGATAATCCAGCAGGGTGCGCCAGGCGGAGGGCGAGTAGACCTCGAAGTCCGCGTTGCCCGCTGCGCCCAGTACGCCGGTCTGCGCGAGCTCACCGGCCGTCAGGGTCAGCAGGCCGCGGTGCGAGGGATCGATGTCAGCCATCAGCGAGTAGCGGATACTCAGCCGCTGCACGGCGCTCGGGCAGTGCGCGGACAGCGGCAGCCAGGCGTAACTGCCATCGACCCGGTCGTTCACCTGCAACGCGCCCAGCTGCACCGTGCAGGCACCGCCCTGGGCCAGGAATCCCAGATGCTGCCCCACATACCGCAGCAGCTGCGGCTGACTGGCGCGCAACTCGCCCCAGGTGACCTTGCCGTCGTGATTGGCATCCACACCGATGGCCAGCTCCACATCTCGCACCGCCAGCTCCAGGGAGCCGCTGATTTCCGGTCCCTGCACCCGGGCCACGAGAAAGCCGTTGCTGGCAATGTGCGCCTGCGCAACCCCGCCAAGGCCCAGCAGGAGCAGCAGCCACAGGCGCCTCATGGGCTGACCCCAAGGGAGGCCAGGCGCGCGTCCTGGAGTTGATTCCTGCGCAGAAACTCGCGGGCGGGCGCGGCCGCCGCGGGCGCCTGCGCGGCTTGCGCGGCGCGCAGCAGGATCAGCAGATCCTCAGGCTCGCGCTGCACCTGCCAGTTCTGCTGGGCTGCGGCCAGCGCCGCGGCGGGCTGCCAGGACACATCCAACAAGAAGCGCGCCTGTTCGCGGCGATGCACGGCATCGCCGCGCTGCTGTTCGACGCTGAAGGCAGTGGACAGCAGATCGTTGGTGCGGGCGCTGCCGCGGTCACGCAGCATCCGCTGGGCAATGGCGATCCGCAGCAACATCGGTTCCATCGACTCGTAGCCGGCGAGAAGCTGCAGGGCCTCCGGGGCGCGCCGCTGGCGCAGCAGCACATCCGCGCACGCCGCTCGCATGTAGAAGTCATCCGGCGCCACCGCCAGTCCCTCACGCAACCAGTGCTCGGCGGCGCGGTCATCACCGAGGCGCTCGGCCATCTCGCCCAGCTCCGAATAGCGCCAGGCACGCGCTTCGGGCGGCAGCGCCTGCTGGGGCAGCGCCATGATGGCCGCATAGGCACCCGGCAGATGGCCGGTCAGACCATGGAGTCCCTGAACGCAAAGCGTGGTGATGGCCGGGTCGGCGGTTGCGGCCAGGTGGCCACAGGCCGCGTTCGCCTCGGCGTAGCGACCCAGCACCCGCAGCACCGTGGCACGGGTCAACCAGGCCTGGGCATCAGTGGGATCCTGTGCCAGTGCGCGCTCCAGTTCGCTCAGGGAAGCGTCGAAAAGGTGTCGGCTCTGCAGTACCGTGGCATGCAGCACCAGCACCGCAGTGGGAACCTCAGGTCGGTTCATCCAGGGCGTGAGGATGGCCTCCGCGTAGCCCAGGAAGCGCAGATCCCCGGTGGCGCGCGCGCGGGCGATGTAGAACTGCGCCAGCGGCAGGGCGATATCCAGGCGGGTGCGCGTGAGTTCGCGGGTGGCGACGCTGGCATGACGGGCTCCGGCGGGCAAATCCGCCAGAATCTGTGCATCACTGCGCGGCACGTAGGGTGCTGCCCAAACGCCGGCGAGCGGCGCCAGCAGGCTCAGGAGTGCAAAAGCCTGCCGGCGCATGACACTCACATCCCGTTGATGCTGATGGGTTCGCTGGTCTCACTGGTGTCGGTGAGCGTCAGCATCCCGCCGTCCACTGCATAGGGCGTGGCGGTTTCCGTCGGCACCTGGGCCTGCGCCAGCACTTTTTGAGTGTCCAGTGCCTGGGAGGTGCTGACCGGCGCGGTGCTGCCGGCCATGCCCTGTCCGCTCTGGCTGCCGCAGCCGCTGACCAGGCCCGCGGCCAGCCCGACGCTGGTCATGATGGCTAGTTTGGTTTTCATGTGTGGGTACCTTTAGTCGTTGGCACTGGTGGGCGAGCCGGCCAGCGCCGTGTTGAGGTACGGAAAGACCGGCAGGTAGTTGGCCGGATTGGGCTCGGCACCATCGGTGTAATGCAATTGCCGGGAGGCATCCGAGGCCGGATCCGGGTCCTGGGCACTGCCGTTGAACGGTGACAGCAGCACACCCATGGCCACGCGCAGCTCGATGTCGACCACATCGTCGATCGGACGGCGGCCATTGGGGAACCCCCCGGTATCACCGCCGAGCACGCCCAGATCGTTCTGGGAAGCCACCGGCGTTGCGGGGATGCTGGTGTTCAGCCGCAGCTCCTCCGCCGGGGTGACGGACTTGGGCTGGTTGAGCCCCTTGAGGCCGGTCAGGAAGGCCGCAATCAGATCGCTGCGCGGATAGACATTCGGCGCGAGCACGCCGGCTGATCCGAACAGGGCCTGCAGCAGCACCGGCAGCGACGGGTTGGTGACGTAGTCGGCAAACTGCGCGTCATCCTTCGGGGCCGAGGCATTGAAGCGGTCCTTGTCCGGCAAACCGATGACCAGTTCATTGACCAGCGGCATCCCTAAGCGTGAAACCTGGGACCAGGCGCCGCCCTCGACGGAGGCGAAGGTCGGCCCGACGACCGCTCCGACGCTGTTGACGCTGTAGGCGCTCTGCGGCAGGGGATTGAGCACCGCCGATTGGCGCAGGCTGGCGGTGGTCCAGGCGCCGATCACCGGATCGCTGCCGGATGTCAGACAGCCGGTCGGAATCTCCAGGGCAATGGAGGTGACGTTGTAACCGGCCAGGGAGTTTGGCGCCAGGTTGCGCGCGTTCACGCCCGCCGGGGCCAGTTCCTCGACCGGGTACTTGATATTGACCAGATCGAAGGTCTCCCCGAGGTTGACCACGAAGGGATCCTGGCGCTGGCCCACAAACACCTTGCCCGGCGTGCTGCAACCGGGAATGTTGATGGTGTGCACGAACGCGCCGGCGTAGGCCGCATAGTCGGCGATGGATTTGGCGCCGATGTTGTCGAGCGGTTTGGTGAAGGTCTTCGAGCCGGTGGTCGCATCCACAACCGCACGCGCGGTGCCGGAGCGGCGATCCCCGCCCATCAGCGTCACGGTGTAGGTCTCCGCCACATTTTGTGCCGCAGTGTTGGTGGCATCGACCGGCCCGATATTGGTCAGCGGTACCGGAATGGCTTTCTTACCCGCGGTGACGGTCAGGCCGGCATCAACGGTGGTGAAGCGGAACTGAAAGGTGAGTGCCTCGTGGCCGCTGCCGTTGTTATCAATGAGGATTTCATACAGCGCGTTCGGGTCCATGGTGTAGTAGTTCGGACCACCCTGAGGATTTTCAAACGGCTGATAGTTCGCAATCAGTGTCACATAGCCGCTACGGCCCGCTTCGTAGCTGTTGAACATGTACAGGTCGGTGGCGTCGACCTTCGGGCGGGTGGTGATGAAGGGTGCCTCGCGATGACTGGAGGCGGATGCCGCTAGTGGAAGGACGGCGGCGACGACCGCGGATACGATCCGCTGACGTTGAAGGTTCATAGGCTTGAGATCCCCTGCTTGGTGGTGGCTGGCAGGAGATGTACGCAGCCGGGGTCATCCCGGATGCAAGGATCCGCGGGCCGGGCCGCAGAACGCTCAGGGCACCAGCAGCGGCGTCGGGGCGTGCAGGCAGTCGAGCAGGGCGGTGGGGCTGACGGGGCGGGCGATCAGGAAGCCCTGCGCGTGATCGCAGCCCAAGGACTCCAGGATGCGCAGCTGTTCTTCGGTTTCGACACCTTCGGCGGTCACGGTGCAGCCCACGTCCTTGGCCATGCGGATAATGGCCGAGACGATGGCACGGCTGCTGTCCTGTTTCTGGATGCCCGCCACAAAGCTGCGGTCGATCTTGATTGAGCCGAAGGGGTGATCGCGCAGCCAGGTCAGGGAGGAATAGCCGGTCCCGAAATCATCCAGGGCGACCCGCACGCCCATCTTTTCCAGGGTGCGCACATTGCCGACGCTGACGCTGTCCGGACGCAGCAAGGAGGTCTCGGTCAGCTCCAGGCTGAGCATGGCAGGGCTGAACTGGGCATGTGACAGCGTCTGCCGCACCCACAGCGGAAAATCCGGCTGCGACAACTGCCGTGCCGACACATTCACCCCGAGTTCCAGGCGGTGACCGCCCTGGGCCAGCGTCGCCAAGGCGGTGCAGCTCTCCCACAGCACCCAGGCGCCCAGCTGCAGGATGGTGCCATTGTCCTCGGCGATGGGGATGAACTCGCTGGGCAGGACTTCCCCCAGGGTGGGACTGTTCCAGCGCAGCAGGGCTTCCACGCCGATGATGCGCCGGCTCGGCAGGGCAATGACGGGTTGATAGACCAATGACATCTCGCCGCGCGTTTCCGCCCCGTGCAGCGCTCTGGCCAGCTCGAGCCGGCGACCGGCGCGGGCGGTCTCGCCGATCTCCGCGAATACACACCGGTCACGGCCGGTGCGCTTGGCCTCATACATCGCGGCGTCAGATCTGCGGATGGCTTCGCGCGCTTCGATGGCGCTGGTGCGGATCAGGGCGATGCCGATGCTGGCGGTAATGACCCGCGCGCCAAGACCGGGGAGCGGTTGGGCGATGGCGCTGAGCAGACGCTCGCCCAGGTGTCCCGCTTCCAGCGGATCGCCGATGTCTTCGGCGACCACGATGAACTCATCGCCGCCGAAGCGCCCGACGAAGTCGCCGATGCGCACGCTGGCCAGCAGGCGCTGCGCCACCTCGCGAATCATCTCGTCCGCAACGTCATGTCCGAGCGTGTCGTTCAACGCCTTCAGGCCGTCCAGATCCACGAAGAACACGGCCAGCGGGGTTTCCGCCTGGACCTGCTCGATGGCGGCATCGAGCTTCTCGAAAATGGCCGCCCGATTGGGCAGTCCGGTGAGGCTGTCATGGCGTGCGTCGTGCCGTAGCCGCTCGATGGATCGGGTTCGCTCCAGCGCGGTGCTGGCAACGCGGGCCCAATCGCGCATCAGCGCCACATGCTCGGGTTGGGGGGAGCGCGGGCGCCGTCCGTACAATGCGAGCGTGCCCAGGACCTCGCCGGAGTGATCCTTGATGGGCATCGACCAGCAGTGCGCGACACCGGCCATTTCGGCCATGGCGCGGATCGGGGTCCACTTGGGGTCCTGGCTCAGATCTGCGGAGATCGCCAGTTCACCAAACCATGCCGCCGGACCACAGGTGCCGATATTGGGGCCGATGGGCGCCCCATCGACGGAGTCCAGGTAGGCCTTGGGCAGGGAGGGCCCGATGCCGGAGTGCAGGGTATTGGAAACCGAGTCGCGCAGCAGTACCGAGGGGATGAAGGAGGGGTCGTAGCGTTCGATGATCAGGCACACCTCGATCAGGACATCGCGCAATGGGGCGCCATTGCCGATCATGTCGTGAACGCGGTTGTGGGAGCTGACCAGTTCCTGAACCCGCACCACCTGGGCGCAGGCCAGGCGTCGCTCCAGTTCCGTGGCCACGCCGGCCGCGGCGTCGCACAGGGCCGCGAGGTCATCAGAAGACCAGCTGGCCCGCATGGGGTCGGTCATGACCAATTGGCCGACCACCTTGCCGCTCACGGTGATCTGGACTTCGGCGAAGGCGCCGCGGCCATCGCCGGGGGTAGCGCCGGTTCCGAGCAGATAATCCTCCAGAGGCACGGCGCTGGAGAGCTCGCACAGCCGCTCGCTGGTGCCGCTGGCCTCGCCCACCAGGCGCACCACCTGGCGGGGGCCACGCACCAAAGACAGGGCCACACAGCTCACATCCGACTGCCGCCGCGCCGTAGCGATCCAGCGTTCCAACTCGGGGTCCGCACCGACCGCGAAGGCCGGGTCCTCCCGCAGCAGCGCCAGGGAGTCGCCTTCCTCCTGGGCGGGGGGAATATCGGCTAGGGAAGCTGTCATCACGGCGGCCATTTGCTTGAGTATCGGCCAACCTGCGGTGAAATTCGGATCGCCGCGTTAAGACTGGGACCCCAGGCACAGTTTTGGGGCCCTTCCGTTTGGACATTAATCGCGCTGCGGCGCAACAGCGGGAGCGGGAGCTGCGCCTACGAGCGGGTAAGGCGTCCTACAGCAGCCGGCGGGAAGTCGGGTCGCAAGATCAGACCGAAGCCTGGCAGCCACTTTGGCCGACCCGGTCGACAATCTGGCTTCGATTTTGGACACCAAAGGACAGGTCATGAAAGACATCAAGCGCATCGTGATGGGCAGCATTCTTGTGGGTCTTGCCGTATTTATGGCGGGCTGCGTCGTCGCCGGCCCCTCCGAGGGGTACTACGACCGCGACCATCACCGGTACTGGCACGAGCATGTGTGGGTCACCTGCGTCGACGGCGACGAACACTGCCGCTGATCGACCCTGCGTCCGGAACGGCGTCTGCTAGGGCTGCAGAGTGGTCTGCAGCACCAGCAGCGCCGCCTCCGGCGTATCGACGCATTTGAAGAGATCGAGGTCCGCGGCACTGATCATGCCGTGGCGGAGCAGGGCCTTGAAGTTGATGATCTCGTTCCAGTACTCCGTGCCGTACAGGATGACGGGCACCCGTCGGCCGAACTTGCCGGTCTGAGCCAGGGTGAGAATCTCCATCAGCTCATCCAGGGTGCCGAACCCCCCGGGGAAGGCGATCAGCGCGCGCGCCAGCTGTGCGAACCAGAGCTTGCGCATGAAGAAGTAGTGGAACTGGAAAGCCAGTTCGCGGGTGATGTAGGGATTGGCCTGCTGCTCGTGCGGCAGACTGATGTTCAAACCTATGGTCTTGCCGCCCGCCTCCGAGGCGCCGCGGTTCGCAGCCTCCATGATGCCCCCGCCGCCGCCTGAGCAGATCACATAGCGGTGCGCATGCGTGGGCAGCGCCATCGACCACTGCGTGATCTTGTGCGCCAGGGCGCGCGCGTCCTCGTAATAGCGACCCATCGGGCCTTGCGCCGTCAGCCGCGCCGAGCCGAAGAAAACGATGGTGTCACGCACGCCGGCGTGCGCGAAGCGGTGCAGCGGCTCCAGATATTCGGCCAGGATCCGCAGGGGTCGTGCCTCCTCGCTGATGAGGAAATCCGTGTTCTCGTAGGCGATCCTGGGGCTGGCGGGTTCCAAGGCCATGAGCTATTTCTCGCAGGCGAAATCGATGAAACCGCGGCTGACATCCGTGCTCAACAGGCGCACCGTCACCTTCTGGCCCACCTTCAGGCCCTGAAAGCCGCGCACGATCCGGCCCTCAACCGGGGGCGCCACGGTGCGTGCCCAGGTACCCTTGTCCGCGGCACCGGTGATGATGGCGTCGAAGCTCTGTCCCACCCGGGCATGCAGCAGCAGCGCGGCCGCGGATTTGGCGACGCGCCGCTCCACCTTGGCGGCATTGTCCTCCTGCAGCGTGCAATGGTTCGCCAGCGCCGCAAGCTCGCTTTGCGGGTACGGTGCCGGCGTGGCATCGAGGACGGATTTGATGAGGCGCTGGACGATCACATCCGGAAAGCGCCGGTTGGGCGCCGTGGAATGCATGTAGTCGGTGACGGCCAAGCCGAAATGGCCGGCAACCGGCGCACCCGGCAGTTCCAGCGCGTATTCACCACGGCCCAGCAGCTTGATGACCGCCAGCGACAGATCCGGGAACTGGTCCGGGCTTTGCTCCCGGCAGCGCGCCAGAAAGGCATTCAGAGCCACCGGATCGGGTGCGGCCGGAAGCTGTCCCTGGTGTTCGGCCGCCAGGGCCACGATCCGATCCCAGTGCTCCGGCGTGCGCAGCACGCGCCGGATCGAGGGCTGGCCCTTGGCCTGCAGCCAGCGTGCCGCCACGCCGTTGGCGGCGACCATGACGTTTTCAATCAACTCATGGGCCCGATTCGTGCGTTCGGGTACCAGGTCCCGAAGCAAGCTGCCCTCGAAGACCGCACTGGTCTGAATGGTCTCAAGCGTGAGGGCTCCTTGCGCATGACGCACCCTGCCCAGGGCCTGAGCGACCCGATCCTGCAGCCTAAGCTGCTCCTCAAGTCCGGCGGCTGCGAGCGCCGGCGGCACAGGTGCGCCACCTTCGAGCCAGCTGGCCACGCTGTCATAGGCCAGTTTGGCCTTGTTGATGACGGTGGCCCGGTAGATGTCAGAGCCGCTGATCGCGCCCTCGGCCGTCACATCCAGTTGCATCACCACGGCCAGGCGCTCCTGGCCCTCAATCAGCGAAGTCAGGTCCGTGGACAGCCGTTCCGGCAGCATCGGAAAAATACGGCCCGCGGTGTACACCGAGGTGGTGTTGTGACGCGCATGATCATCAATGGGCGAGCCGCGCGTGACGCTCGCATCCACATCGGCGATGGCCACCAGCAAACGGGTGGTCGTGGCATCGAGCACCTGGGCCGCCGAGAGCTGATCCAGATCGCGGGAGTCGTCGTTGTCGATGGACACCCACTGCGCGCTACGCAGATCCCGGCCGCTGAGCTTGGCGCTCGGCAGGGCGATGGCGTGTGCCTGCGCCTGCGCTTCGGGGGAGAAGTCCGGCAGCAGGTCGTAATCGAGCATGGCCTGCCGGGCGATATCATTGAGGATATCCCGTGGTTCCTGATGCGCTGCGCTCATGAACTGAGGTCGAATTCTTCGCTGCGCACGGCCGGCAGCGCGGCGGCCGCGGCCGCCGTGTCGGCGTGGCTGGCCGACAGTTTCGACATGAATGGCAGCATCGCGATGGCGATGACGGTACAGACCACCCCGGTAAGCCCCAGCTCGTTGAACAGTCGTGTGTAGATCGTCAGCGATTCGACCGGATTGGTGATATTCGCCGGGATGTGCGCAAAGTTCGCCACCACACTGCCCAGGTACTGCGACAGTCCCGAGGCCACGAAGTAGGCGCCCATCATGAAACCGCCCATACGCTCCGGCACATAGCGGGCGATCATGGCCAGCCCCAGGCCACTGACCAGCAGCTCGCCCAATGAATACAGGCCATAGCCCCACACCATGATCCAGGAGGAGACCTGGCCATTGATGGCCCAGCGGGCGCCCACGCCATAGATGAAAAAGCCGATGGCTACGGCCGCGAAGCCCCAGACGAACTTCGCCGCGATCGAAGGATCCTTGCCCAGCCGCCCCAGGGAGTTGTAGATGAACACCAGGACCGGGCTTAGGACCACGATCCAGATCGAATTCAGATTCTGGTATTGCTCGGGAATCCAGGTGAACAGGTGCCAGCCGAAGACGCTGAAGGCCAGATCCACGTTCCGTTGCGCGAACAGATTCAGCGAGGTGGACATCTGCTGGTAGAAGATGAAGAAGAATACCGTCTGCACCACCAGCACGAACGCTGCAATCAGCCCGGCGCGCTCGTCGCGGCGGCTGGAGGCGATCAGTTTGACGAAGATGCCGAGAATGACCGCGCTGGCGACATAGACGCAGATACGTGCGACGGTTTCGCTCTGCAGGATCAGCACCGCGGCGATCACGATGAGCACCGCACCGCCCAGCACCGCCGCCAGGCGCGCCGGTTTCACCGGCGCTTCATCCGGTGGCGATCCGAGCCCCGCCATGGCGCGGCTCATCAGGCCATAGTTGATCAGACCGATGACCAGCCCGATGGAGCACACGCCGAAGGCGGTGTGCCAGCCGGCCGAGTCCCCGTAGCGCGCGCCGACATAGTTGCGAAGCCAGGGCGTCAAGGTCATCGAAACCATCGAGCCTATGTTCACGGCCATGTAGTAGATGGTGAAGGCGCTGTCGATCTTGGTGTCGTCGCCCTCGTAGATCTTGCGCACCAGGTTGCCCGAATTGGGCTTGAACAGTCCGTTACCGACGATGATCACGCCGAGCGCGAAGTACAGGAAGAAGGCATTGTTGGTGGGCAGCCACAGCAGCGCATAACCGACGGCCAGCACCAGGGCGCCGGCCTTCATGGTGCGGCGCGTGCCGATCAGCTTGTCGCCGATCCAGCCACCGATTGCCGGGGTGGCGTAGATCAGGGCCGCAGCGGCTCCGAAAACCAGGTTGGCACGGGTGTCGACGAAGCCGAGTTTCTTGATCATGTAGGTGACCATCAGCACCTGCATGCCATAGAAGCCGAAGCGCTCCCACATCTCGATCAGGAAGATGGTGGTGAAGGAGCGGGTTTGGGAGGCGGGCCGGGGGGTGGGCGTCATCGGCCCGATTCTACTGCGAAAGCCCCCACAGGCACAGGCTCAGGAGCAGCAGGCTTGCCAGCAGCAGCAGCGCCGCGTTGCGCTGTTCGCGGCGAATGAGGCGCCTCGCGTCCAGGGGTGCGATCACAAAGGGTTCGCCATGCGTGGTTTGCCCGACGACCCCGATCCGTTCGATCGGGGAGTGCAGCACCGTCGCTTCGGCTTCGCTGTGGGCCGCGGCGCGCGCCGCATCCCATTCGGCGGCATCGATCTGGCCGTCGTGATTGCGGTCGAATCGGCGCAGCAACGCGCCCTGATCCAGCTTCCATTGCCGCAGGATTTCCTTGGTTTTCTCATCCACCGCGCCGAATTCGGTGTGCGAGCGCAGCTCACCCAGGACCGACAGCCGCGAGGCGGGCGAGATGAGCCGTTCGTGGTAGACATAGTCCCCGGTTCCTGCGAGCAGGAATCCGGACTGGAAATAGGGCAGGCCCGTCGGATGGGGAGTGTTGCCGCGCCAGCGGTCATTGATGGTGGCAGTGACTTCGGCCCCGACCGGGCCGATCAGGCACTCGCCGTCGGTGTCCTGCAGCACGAAGGGGGTCACGCTGGTGGCTTTTTCGATGGACCGATACACCGTGGCGCCCCGTTCGGTCTTCTCCTTGTAGTCAATGCGATAATCCCACCACACGCAGGCGCGGCCGGTGAGGGGCGAGCGCATGGCCTCACCCGGGGGCTGGGCGGCGATACCCTCGATGCGCACATAGCCTTGCGCGGCCGAACGGATCCTGACCAGCGGGGTGTCGGCCATGTAGCGGTCGCGGCGCAGGCGCGAGAGGCACGCCACCAGCGCGGCCAGCGCCATGAGCCCGCTCACGGCGCACAGGATCCACCAACCCGCCGCCGCGTGGCCGGCCATCCTCAACCTCCGAAGGCGGGCTTCAGGTCGACGTCGCTGGTTTCGCTGGCAGTGAATTTCAGCATGGCAGCCGGCGGGAAGTGGAACAGCCGGGCGATCAGCATGTCCGGGAAGGTTTCCAGGCGCACGTTCTGGGCATTCACCGCATCGTTGTAGATCTCGCGCCGATCCGCGATTGCGGTCTCCAGGGCGCTGATACGAGTCTGCAGGTTCCTGAACAGATCGTTCGCCTTCAGGTCTGGATAGCGTTCGGCGACCGCAAACAGGCTCGACAGCCCGCTGCGCAGGGCATCCTCCGCCACGCTCACCCTGGGAATGTTGCCGGCGCTGCGCGCGCCTTCGACGTTGGTGCGGGCGCGCGCGACGGACTCCAAGGTGTCACGCTCGTGGTGCATGTAACCCTTGCAGACCTCGATCAGCTTGGGCAGTTCGTCGTGGCGCTGCACCAGCAGCACGTCGATGTTGCACCAGGCGAGCTTGACTTCATTGCGCACGCGCACCAGGCCGTTATAGATCACGGTCGCGTAGCCGAGGATGACTACGAGTATGAAGGTACCGATGACCAGGGCTATCACAGCTCACTCTCCGCTTCGGTGTGCGGCGGGAGTTTGGCAGTTTGGATCCCGGGAACCCACCCATGGCTGCCGAAACTGTGCGTTTCCTAACACTCCTGGCGAGGATATGCCGTTCACCAGATATGGACGCGCTGCGTCTCGGGGCGGTACATCGGCTGGCCGGGCTTCACACCGAAGGCCTCGTAGAACTCGGGCATGTTCGACAGCGGGCCGTTGACCCGCCATTTTGGCGGCGCATGCACGTCGCTCAAGAGCGTTCTGCGCAGCAGCGCCTCGCGTTCCTCGAACAACCAGCTTAGGCCGTAGGCCAGGAAATAGCGCTGCAGCGGGGTATAGCCGCCGATTTTCTTGCCCTCCTGGTACTGCGCGGTCTTCTTGAAGGCGTCCAGACCGATCAGCAGACCGCCGAAGTCGGCGATATTCTCGCCCAGACTGGCCTTGCCGTTGATGTGCAGCCCGGGCAGGGGCTCGTAGGCGTCGAACTGCCTGACCATGACCGCGGCGCGCTGGTTGAACCTGAGCGCGTCCTGCTTGGTCCACCAGTTGGCGAGGTTGCCGGAGGCATCGTACTGGCGGCCTTCATCATCGAAGCCATGGGTCATTTCATGGCCGATGGTCGAGGCGGCGGCATAGCCGTAGACGATCGCGTCGTCGACCTGCGAGTCCTTATAGCCCGGGATCGAGAATTGGGCCGCGGGCAGCACGATTTCATTGTTCGAGGGGTTGTAGTAGGCGTTGTAGGTCTGCGGTGTCATGTCCCATTCGGTGCGGTCCACCGGCTTGCCGAATTTCGACAGCGCGTCGTTGAACAGCCAGATGTCCGCATTGCGAATGTTTTCCGCATACGAATTGCGGCCAACGATCAGCGCCGAGTAGTCCTTCCATTTGTCCGGATAACCGACCTTCTTGGTCATGCGCGCGAGTTTCTCATGCGCCTTCGCCTTGGTCGCGGCACTCATCCAGTCCACCCGATCGATGCGCTCGTCGTAGGCCTTGCGCATCGCCTCCACCAGGTCGGAGTACCGTTGCTTGGTGGCTTGCGGAAAATACTCCTTGACGAAAACACGTCCGAGCACCATGCCCACGGCGCGGTTTTCGGCATCCAAAGAGCGCTTCCAGCGCGGACGCTGTTCCTTCTGTCCGGACAGCACCTGGCCATAGAAGCTGAAATGCTCGTCGTCGAAGGCCTTGCTCAGATAGGGGGAATAGGCATCCACCAGGCGCAGGCGCAGATAGTCGCGCAGCGTCGCCACCGGAGTCTGGGCGAGCCGCAGTTCAAGGCCGGAGAAGAACTCCGGCTGCCCGACGATGAGGTAGCCCGGCGCGAGCTGCCACTGCTGGATGCGCTGCGGCCAGGCGATCGAGGGGGTGAATTTGCGCATCAGCTCGGCCGGCGTCATTTTGTTGTAGTTCTTCTGCGGGTCGCGCAGATCGGCGATGGGCCGGGATACCTTCGCCAGCGAGGTCTCGAAGGCCATGACGGCCTGCGCCCGGGTCGCGGCGCCGGCGGCCTCCACACCAAGCAGCTTGAGCAGGTTGGTGAGGTGGGTCACATAGGCCTCGCGCGCCTTGGCGACGCCTGCTTCCTTGTTGAAATAGTAGTCGCGTTCGGGCAGGCCGAGGCCACCTTGCATGACGTAGACGGCCATCACGTCACTGGCTTTCTCGTCCTGCGCTATGCCGAAGTCGAAGAACGGATCAAGGTTCTGGCGCTGCATCTGGAAAGCCATGTCGAGCACGCCACCGGTATCCTGGATGGCATCGATGCGTGCCAGATCATCCTGCAGGGGTGCGATACCGAGTTTGTCGGCCAGCGCCTGGTCCATCGCCGTTTCCCAGAAATCCCCGACCTTGCGCTCATCGCTGCCGGCAGCGGCGCTCTTGTTTGCCGCCGCGGCCTCACTGATGGTACGCAGTTTGCTGTACAGGTCCTCTTCAACCAGTTTGCCGATGCCCCAGTTGGACTCGGAGGCCGGAATGGGATTGGCCTTGAGCCAGGCGCCGTTGGCAAAAGCGAAGAAGTCATCTCCCGGATTGACGCTCGGATCGATGTTGGGCGCAACTTCATCGGGCAGCGGGGCGGGTGCCGAGGCGGTTGCCGGGGCCACCGCGGCCACCTTCGGTGATTGTTGCGCGGGGCCGCAGGCGCTCAGCAGAACCACGAGGGCTGAGGCCAGCGCCGGCGCGGCTGGGGTACGGCGCGAACGTGTGAGCATGGTTCGGATTCCTAGGCGGTGAAGCGACGCGATGCGATCTGTGCCCCTTCGACCAGGGACTGAAGCTTCATGTACGCGATATCCGGCTCCACCGGACCGAAACCGGCGAAGGTCCCGAAACCACAGTCGGTGCCGGCGATCACCCGCTCCGGGCCGACGATCTGCGCGAAGCGCTCGATGCGCTCGGCGACCAGTTGTGGATGTTCCACGTAATTGGTGGTGGTGGAGAGCACTCCGGGAATCAGAATCTTGTCCTGCGGAATCCTGGCGTTCTTGAATACCACCCATTCATGGGCATGGCGGGGATTGGCCGCCTCGAACAGCAGACCCTGCGGTTTGGCTTTGAGCACGATGGGCAGCAGGCGCTCCATCGGCACATCGTGGTGATGCGGGCCTTCATAGTTGCCCCAGCACACGTGCATCCGCACGCGCTCGGCCGGCACGTTGCGCAGCGCATGGTTGAGGATCTCGATGTGCCGCGCGGCCAGCGTGTCAAATTCCTCCAGGCTGCGGTCGCGATACATGGTGTGACGGCCCATCGCAAGATCCGGGGCGTCGATCTGCAGGATGATCCCGGCCCCGGCAATGGCCTCGTATTCGGTCTGCATGGCGGCCGCGACGGCTTCCAGATACTCATCCTGGGTTCGGTAGTAGTCGTTGGGCTGGAAGAACGCGATGACCCCGGGTGAGGCCGCGTTCATGAAGGCGCCGGTGGGCGCTGCGGCGGCACTGGCCGCTTTGAGATTGCGGATGTCGGTTTCAAGCGGACGGGTATTGCGCACCTTGATCTCGCCCACGCAGCGCGGCCGACGATACTTGGCCGTGGCGCCGCGGTCCGCCAGTTTGCGCAGCAGGGCCGGAAAGTCCACCAGGTCCTGGCCCGCCTCGCGCGCCGTGTCCCCGGCGAAGCCCGACAGGCGCTCGGCGATATAGGTGGAATAGCTGATTTTGCTCATCTCGCCGTCGCTGACCAGGTCGATGCCGATCTGTACCTGGCGTTGCACGACCTGCGCGACCGCCGCGGCGATCACCTCATCGTCCCGGGCTGCATCGCGGGCCTCGCCGCGCTCACGTCCGAAGATCACATCGGTGACAGCCTGACTGCGCGGCAGACTGCCGACGTGGGTGGTCAGGATCCCGTGGCCTGTGTTGTGCATATCCAGCCTTGAATTGAGTGTTTTAACTATACACCCGGGAGTGATCATTTCCGGGTCCACGCGGTTGCGGTAGACTCACCCATCCAGCGCGGAAGTACCACATTTCGGGGGAACTGAAGATGAGCGTGAACAACCACATCAGGCGCCACCATCATCTGACGCTCAGTGTCGGCAACGCCCAGGAAGACTATGACTTTCACACCAAGGTGCTGGGTCTGAAGAGCGTCAAGAAGACCGCACTGTATGACGGCGAAGAGCCGATCCTGCATCTGTACTACGGCAACGACACCGGCGATGTCAGCCGCCTGATCACCTGTTTCCCGATGAAGCATTCGGGGCGCAAGGCCCGCAAGGGTACCGGCCAGATCTGCACGGTCGCGCTGTCCATTCCGGTGGGCTCCGCGTCTTTCTGGCACAGCTATCTGCAGGGCCGTGGTTTCCAGGCCAGCCTCGGGGAGCGTTTCGGCGAGCGCCTGGTCGCATTCCACCACCCCTGCGGCATTGAGTACGAGCTGATCGAGGCGAAGGTCGATGCGCGCAAGCCGTACAGCAATGGTGCGGTGCCACAAGAGCATGGCCTGCGCGGCACCTATGGCATCGTGGTCTCCGTCCGCGATGCGGACAATTCCGAGGAGTTCATGCAGAACGGCTGGAACGGGCGCCGTTTGGGCACCGATGGACGGCACCTGCGCTATGAGGTTGGCAATGGCGGCAGCGGCGCGATGGTCGAATTTCGCGTCGAACCGGATGTGGCCGCTGGCAGCTGGACCTACGGCGAGGGCGTGCCGCATCACGTTGCGTTTGAAGTTGACAACCATGAGGCGCAGAGCCAGGTCAAGTTCCACCTGGAGGGCCTGGGATTTACCGACGTCTCGGAGATGAAGGATCGCGGCTACTTTGATTCGGTCTACGTGCGCACGCCCGGCGGCGCGCTGTTTGAAGCGACGGTCTCCAAGCCCCAGGGGTTCCTGGTCGATGAGCCGTACGAGAAGCTCGGCACGGCGATGCAGATCCCGCCGTTCTTCGCCAATCGCCGTGAGGAGCTGCTGGAGAAGATCGAGCCGCTCAGGTATTGAGCGACGGGCAGTAGCCCTGTCCATGGCTGATTTCTGTTCTCTCGCCGAAGCCGTCGCCGCCAATGTGCGGGATGGCGATTGCGTGGCCATGGAGGGCTTCACGCACCTGATCCCTTTTGCCGCGGCCCATGAGGTGCTGCGGCAGGGTCGCAGGCACCTGACGCTGGTGCGCATGACACCCGACCTCATCTATGACCAGCTGATCGGCATGGGCGTCGCGGATCGCCTGGTGTTCTCCTGGGGCGGCAACCCCGGCGTGGGTTCCCTGCACCGCCTGCGCGATGCCGTCGAGAATGACTGGCCGCAGCCCCTGCAGCTGGAGGAGCATTCCCACGCCGCGATGGCCAACGCCTATGAGGCGGGCGCCGCCAACATGCCCTTTGCCGCATTTCGTGGCTATATCGGTGTCGACCTGCCCAAGGTCAATCCGCGCATTCGCAGTATCGAATGCCCCTTTACCGGGGAGCGGCTGGCGGCGGTGCCGGCCATTCGACCGGATGTGACCATCATCCACGCGCAGCGCGCCGACCGCGCCGGCAATGTACTGCTCGATGGCATTGTCGGTGTGCAGAAGCAGGCGGTGCTGGCCGCCAAGCGCGCCATCGTGACGGTGGAGGAAACGGTGGATGAGCTGGCGGCGCCGGGATTGAACTGCGTGGTGCTGCCGGCGTGGACCGTTACCGCGATCGCGGTGGTTCCCGGCGGAGCCTACCCCTCCTACGCGCAGGGCTACTATCGGCGCGCCAACTCGTTCTATACGCAATGGGACGAGATCTCCCGGGACCGTGACCGCTTCCGGGCCTGGATGCAGGAGCAGGTGCTGGAGCGTGGTCCTGAAGTCTTTCGGGCCTACAGCCCGCGGGCGCGTTAGCATGGCCATGGACGCACCCGCCGGCACTTTCAGCGCCAGTGAAATGATGACCGTGGTTGCCGCACGCGCCCTGCGTAATCGCGACGTGTGCTTCGTTGGCATTGGCGCACCCTCGGCGGCGTGCAATCTTGCCCGACTGACGCACGCGCCCGAGATCACCTTGATCTACGAATCCGGGACCATCGGCGCGCGGCCGACGGTGCTGCCGCTGTCGATCGGCGACGGTGAGCTGTGTGAGACTGCCCTGACCACGGTCAGCGTGCCGGAGATGTTCCGCTACTGGCTGCAGGGCGGCCGCATCACGGTCGGGTTTCTCTCCGGGGCGCAGATGGATCGTCATGCCAACCTCAATACCACCGTGGTCGGGGAGTACCGCAAACCCAAGGTGCGCCTGCCCGGTGGCGGCGGGGCGCCCGAGATTGCCTCCAGTTGCCAGGAGATTTTCATCACCATTCCGATGTCGCGGCGCTCCTTCGTGGAGCATCTGCCGTTCGTGACATCACTCGGTCACGGCAGCGGGCCTGGTTCGCGCGCGGCCCTGGGGCTTACCACCCAGGGTCCCACTCGAGTCATGACCGACCTGTGTGTGCTCGAGCCGGATCCTGACTCCTGCGAGCTGGTGGTGACCTCCCTGCACCCGGGAGTCACCCAGGAGGCGGCGCGCGCGGCCTGTGGCTGGCCGCTGCGTTTTTCACCAAGCCTGGCGGTGACGGCGGCGCCCACGGCACAGGAGCTGCAGGTGCTGCGTGACCTGCAGGCGCGCTCCGCCGCCGCGCACCAGGAGGCCAGCTGATGTCCGGGGAGCGGCTCACCCAGGCCTATGTCTGCGATTACCTCAGGACGCCCTTCGGGCGCTATGGGGGCGTGCTGTCCAGCGTCCGCACCGATGACCTCGCGGCACAGCCGCTGCGCGACCTGCAGATGCGTCATCCCCAGCTTGATTGGAGCTGCCTGGATGATGTGTGCTTCGGTTGCGCCAACCAGGCCGGGGAGGACAACCGCAATGTCGCGCGCATGGCGGTACTGCTGTCCGGGTTGCCCGAGAGCGTGCCCGCAGCCACGGTCAACCGGCTGTGCGGATCGAGCCTGGACGCCACGATCACGGCTGCGCGCGCCATCCAGACCGGCGCTGCGGAACTGGTCATAGCTGGGGGCGTCGAGAGCATGTCCCGTGCGCCCTATGTGATGGCCAAGGCCGAGAGTGCCTTCGCCCGCGGCGCGCGGCTCGAGGACACCACCTTGGGCTGGCGCTTGGTCAACCCGCGCCTGGAGGCGCTCGTGGGCTGCGATTCCATGGCCCAGACGGCCGAGAATCTGGTCGCGCAGGGAGGCATCACGCGCGCGGCTCAGGATGCATTCGCCTGGCGCAGCCAGCAGCGCTATGCACGCGCCCTGGCAGGCGGGTTTTTCGCGCGCGAAATCAGCCCGTTCACCCTGACGCTGCCGCGCCAGGAAGCGGTGGTCATCACCGCTGATGAGCATCCGCGGGCGGACACGACGCTTGAAGGGCTCGCGCGGCTCAAGGGAGTCGTACGAGCGGATGGATCGGTGACCGCGGGCAATTCCTCCGGCATCAACGATGGTGCCGCGGCGCTGTTGCTGGCGAGCGAAGCGGCGGCAAAGCGCCATGGTCTGACACCGCGCGCGCGCATCATCGACGCGGCGGTTGCGGGCGTTGCGCCGCGGGTGATGGGGCGCGGACCGGCGCCAGCCACTCAGAAGCTGCTGGCGCGCACCGGTGTGAAGCTGTCACAGCTGGACGTGATCGAGCTCAACGAGGCGTTCGCCGCCCAGGCCCTCGCCGTGCTGCGCGAGCTGGGATTGCCCGATGATGCCGAACAGGTCAATCCCAACGGGGGCGCCATTGCGATCGGGCATCCACTGGGCGCCAGCGGCGCGCGCCTGGTTCTGACCGCGCTCAATCAGCTGCACAGCAGCGGCGGCCGCCTGGCCTTGTGCACCATGTGTATCGGCGTCGGGCAGGGGATTGCGCTGCTGCTCGAGCGCGTCTAGGAGCCGGCGACGGCCGATGCCGCGGTCGTCACATAGCCGATGGCGCGTCCGCCCAGACCCACGCCCAGCCACAGCAGCAGCGAGACCAGCGCGGTCAGCGCGCGCACCGGCGCCCCGGTCTTGGGCCGGTCGAGCACGCGGCGGTGCAGGGTCGCGGTGAACAGCAGGGCCAGCAGCAGGCATATCATCTTCAGCTGGAACGCCCAATTGCCGTAGAGCTTCACCGCCTCGGTGGAGAACAGCAGAAATCCCGACAGCAGCATCACCACGATACAGCCGCGCAGCCACGGTCGCAGCTCCCGGGCGAGTTCGCGCGTCGACGCATGGCCGAAGCGAACGCCCATGAGGCTCAGGTTCAGCATCACCAGGATGCCACCCAGCAATCCCAGCGCCAGCAGGTGGAACACTTCGACGAAGGGAAAGAGCCAGGCGGAGTCGCGGATGGTGTGACCGAAAAAGGACCCATTGCACCAGCGGCAGAAGTCCAGCGTCCAGATTGCGAGCGCATGCATGGACGCTCTCTAGGGCGGCGGCAGAACGTAGGCGATGCCACGTCCGCAGGCCACGACTGAAATCCACAGCACCAGCGACAGCGCACCGGTGAGCTTGGCGCCCGCCGGGGTCACCGGCAGGCGCTCCCATTGCATCAGGCGCCGACCCAGAGTGAGATTGAAGACCACGACATTCAGTGCCGCCGCCAGCAGCATGATCATCTTCAGCTTGAAGAAGATGGTGCCGTAGAACAGAACCGGGTCACCGGCAAAGAGCGAAATCCCGGTCAGCAGCATGATGGCGAAGGCGCCGAACAGCCACGGGTTCAATTGCCGGAACACCATGGACACCGGGGTGCGTCGCAACGCCAGGTCCAGCAGGCGCAGGTCCAGCAGAATCACAAAGCCCAGAAACACCGTGAGCGTCAGTACGTGAATGGTCTCGATGACCGGCTCGCCCCAGGTCGATTCGCGGATGAGCGTGCCGAAGGCCGTGTCATGCAGCCACACCAGGGCGCCATCCAGCATCATCCGCGACCCCGCCGGCGGCCGGCTCGCGCGCCTACTTCGCCTGGCACGGTGTCGGGTTCCATTTAGCCGCGTCGGTCTTCTTGAACTGCGAGCTGGTGATGAAGGGCTGGTCCAGGTATTCCGGGTCGTTGACGATGCTGGTCACCACCAGCCAGGTATCGCCATTGGGTTCGCGGAAGCTGTCGAAGTACTCCTCGACGGCGGTATTGGCCCCATAAGGCACGCCGTTCTTGCGCAGGTAGCCGGGGCGCACCTGTGTGGTCAGGACCTTGAGGTAGCCGTCCTGGGTCGGAGCGCGGGCCCCATTGGCAAGACCCGCGGTGGTGGGCAGGCCGGCGGTCACCCCGCCGAAGCCGCCGCGCCCCCTCAAGCCCTCCCAGTCCGCCGCCGAGTAGCCCTGCCAGGTCGGCGGCACATCATGGGGCGCGGTAGCGCTGAAATGCAGCAGCCGCGTCTGCTCGCCCGCATCGGTGTCGACCTTCAGGGTGCTGCCGTCCTGCCAGGTGATGTGCAGGCGGGTCGGGAGCCGCATGATGGCCGCGGCGCCATAGGCGCGGCATTCCTCGCCATTCACCTGGTCGCGCGCCGGATCCCATTTCTGCATCAGGGCACGCCCGGCGCCATTGAGGGCAATGCCGGTGAAATCACCCTTGTCGGGCGTCATCATCCGATAGCGCCAGTCCTCGGTGACCACGGCCACCCAGTACCCCGTCAGATCCACCGGGGCGCGGCTGCGGGCATCGGGCGCAGGCGCACCCGCGCCCGCCTGGGCATGGGCGGCGCCGGCAATGAAGAGCCCTGCGAGCAGCTGCGGCAGCGCCAGGGCCAATGTTGCTCGTGTTCGGCCGCTCACATGATCACCCCTTCCCAGGTCCAGTTGTCCGAGGTGCGCACGATCTTGTGCAGTCGGATCCGACGCTCGTTCGGATCGCGTCCGGGGTTTCCGGTGACGATCACATGGTCCCCGGGCTTGAGCGTGTCGCGGGTGACGTGCTCCTGGATCAGCTGCGCGCCGCCGCCCCATTCAATGGACCAGACCTGGGGCTCTCCCTTGTCGTCCTTGGCCGTGACTTTGACGAATGAATGCGGATTGCGATACATGAACTGGGTCAGCGTGCCGTCGATGGTGATTTCCTTGTCGACGAAGTAGGTCGCGGCAAAGGAATGGTGGGCGTGCACGGCGCTGCACGTCAGAACGGCGGCCAAGGCGAGCAGTGCCAGGCTACTGCGACTCATGCTTACTCCCCAAGCCGCTGAGGCTCTTATAGACGGCGGTCACGAACTTGTCAGTGGTCCAGTTTCCCGTGCTTGAACCGTAGCGCGGATCATAGTCGCGGGTCGGTTGCGCGGCCTTGACCTGCTCCAGGGTCATGCCCTTGTTGATCATGTCCTGGATGCGGTCGCGGATGATGATGACCATTTCCTGGTAATAGACCACGTCGGCCACGTCGCACAGACGGCCATGGCCGGGGATGATCAGGGTGCCGCCTTCCTGTTCATCCGCCGGAATCGCCAGTTCCACCACGCGGTTGAGACCTGCGATCACGCCTTGGATGTTTCCGCCGCGTTCCAGGTCGACGATCGGATAGCCATTGGTGACAAAGATGTCGCCGGTGCTGATCACGTCGGAGCGGCGGAAAAACACCATGGTATCGCCATCGGTATGCGCCGCCGGTTCGTGGATCAGTTCCAGGCCCTCATCGTTGAAATAGATCTTGCGTTCCGGGGTGGTGTAGGTATCGGTGGGCCATGCACCCTGCGGCGCCGCGGCCGTGCCGGCAGGTGGGGTGCTCATGCGGTCCAGTACGCTCTGGAACGCGATGATGGTGGCCTGATTGGAGGCGCTGCTGCCGATATCACCCACCACATTGCCGCCGGCAATGGTCGAACCGGCCTTGGCAATGGCCTCGTTGCCGCCGATATGGTCGGCATGCACATGCGTGTCGATGATGTAGCGGATGGGTTTGTCGGACAGGGTGCGTACGGCCGCGAGGACCTTGTCACTCATGGGGGCCAGCCCGGTGTCCACCAACAGTACCCCGTCGCTGCCGGTCTGCACGGTGATATTCCCGCCGGCCCCGACCAGCATGAAAATATTCCCCTGTACCGGCAGGATGTGCACCTCGGCCGAGGGTGCCGCTGCAGGGGGTACCACGGACGGCGCATTCGCGCCCCAGGCCACGGGCGCCGTCCCCGCCATCCCGGCCACTACCAAAAGCCACCACCGGCGGAGGCGCGTCATGGTGTCGCCGCCTTCTTCGGCGGCCGCGGCAGCACGGGCATGGTCTTCATTTTCAGCATGTATTCCGGATACATGGTCTCAGCGCCGCCCCGCGTGGCCTGGGGCGGGATGCCGTAGTTCGCCGGGAATTCATTGAGGAAGGTGTTGGTGCCGGGCAGGTGGTGCGGTATGACGCCCGCTGGCCGGTCCACTTCATCCACCGGTTCGCAAGGCCAGGGCGCCATCTGCTGTTGGGGCGCGTAGACGAAATCCGTGGTGCGGATGAAGGGTTCGGTCAGATATACGGGATCATAGACAATCACCGCGACGGTCAGATAGTTGCCGTGGCGCATGAGGTGAGCACGGGACGTGGCCAGGTCGCTGCGCGGGATCCCATTGCGCCGGATCCAGTTCTCCTTCAGATGCGTG
>Ga0210391_10000773_pt1 | contig 31311 bp, 29 predicted proteins | sample IncBWC12OmetaG_FD_160573 | JGI IMG/M metagenome (GOLD analysis project Ga0210391, IMG submission 160573) | Forest soil microbial communities from Barre Woods Harvard Forest LTER site, Petersham, Massachusetts, United States - Inc-BW-C-12-O ... | reverse complement strand
CGTAAGATATCGATTACTATCCCATCACCATTGACGCGTCACTTTCGGGTTGACAAGGTTCTCTCTGGTCTCTACGATTTATAGAACGCCACTAAAAACGCCACTAGCTAGGGGATCACTTTTGAGTATGCGAGGAGAACTGAATGCAACGACGTATGGCTCATGGGCTGATGGTCGCTGTACTGATCGTCGGCTTGGGAGCGGCTCAGGGCCCAAACAACTCGGAGGCAAGCTCAACCCCGAATAGCCCGAAAACCAATTCCACAATCCGCAGACAGGCTGGCAGAAGTCTTCCGTTCCAGGTTGGAACGGCCTCCTGGTATGGGGAGTATTTTGAGGGAAAGCCAACTGCCAGCGGCGAAGATTACGACATGTACGATCTGACGGCGGCTCATCCCACCCTACCTCTAGGGACCTACGTGCGGGTCACAAACCTGCGGAATGGGCGGGCGGTCGTAGTGAAGGTAAACGACCGGGGTCCAGTTGTGCCGGGGCGCATCATAGACTTGTCTTATGGCGCTGCGCGCGTTCTGAAGTTCGAACAGCGCGGCCTGCAGCGAGTTCGGCTGGATCTGGTGAAACCGCGGACTCAGCATCGTGCAGAATACGAGACTGTAGCTTTCAACCATCCAGTAGCGCAATTGCCGTAAAGCTCTTATATTGAAGGGATGCAGGCTAGTCTTCCCAAGCCCATCCCTTCAAATTACGGCCTCCATCCGGTCGCTGACAAGAACGATCCACGCGAGCGGTTGATCGTGGCGCTTGATGTTTCCAGCGCTGCAGCAGCGCAGAAGATCGTGCTTGCTGTCGGCGACTCCGCCTTGACCTATAAAGTTGGCATGCAGCTGTATACCGCCGAAGGGCCGCAGGTGGTGCGAGATCTGGTGGCTTCCGGCCGCCGCGTATTCCTCGATCTCAAATACCACGACATTCCAAACACCGTCGCAGCGGCTGTGCAAGAAGCAGCGCGGCTTGGCGTAAGCATGCTGACGGTGCATGCCGCCGGAAGCGGGAAGATGCTGCGCGCCGCGGTGGACGCCGCTCGTTCCGTCAATCCGGCACTGCTGGTTCTAGCAGTTACGGTTCTAACCAGCCTTGACGAGAGCGATCTCGACAAAATAGGCGTTAACGGAACGGTCGTCGATGAAGTTCGGCGCCTGGCGGCGCTGGCCCTGGCCAACGGCTGCAGAGGCACCGTTACTTCGGCACTCGAAGCTTCCACGCTACGCTCCGCTCTCGGAAACGATTTTGCCATCGTCACTCCCGGTATCCGACCGGCGGGAATCGGCCATGCCGATCAGGCACGCGTGGTCACGCCTGCCGAGGCAATCGCCGCTGGAGCCACCCATATCGTCGTGGGGCGGCCCATTACCGAAGCGGCAGACCCGGCTGCAGAGGCTCGGGCAATCCTCGCACAGATCACCTTCTAGAAGAATTCCTTTCGCTAAGAACCGAACTGGCGTAGTATGCGTCTGCCTTGCAACCAACATTTTGCAGGAAGGGATATACCGGCCCCAGGTAAGCAAACCAGAACATCAAGGAGACCCTCGTGACCCAGAAATATCTGTGGCGTGGCGTTCTGGTTGTTGTGATGAGCATGGCAGTCGCAACTCCTGCGAGGGCAGACAACCTCAGCACGACCGGAAGAAACATCGTTATCGGAATTGTCGCCGTCACGGCGGCGGTCGCAGTCGTCATCACCCTCGTGATTCTGCATGAGTCGAAGAAAGACAAAATAATCACGGGATGCGCTAGCCCCTCGAAAAATGGGATGAGCATCACTGCCGAGAACGACGGCCGAGTTTATGCACTCACCGGCAATACGGTGGGCATTAACAAGGGCGAGCGATTGCGTTTAAAGGGTAGGAAAACCAAGTCGAAAGATTCTGCCCGGACTTTGATTTGGATAACGACCAGTGTGAACCGCGATCTCGGCGCCTGCTCTCCGTAGCTGAGATCTGTTGCTGAAACCTGCGGTGGTCTTCGCGCCGACGAATGTTCACCTTAGCCGTGACCGCATCCATGACTCCCGTGCCATGCCTGGTCATATACATCAGGTATGTACGGCGCCAGCCTGCGAAACGGACTACTTCGCCTCCGCGATACTCTTGTGCAAAGCATCTGCCGACCCATTTAGTAGATTCCGCAGGACAGCGACTTCAGCCTCTATCCCGGTATGCAAGGCTGGATCCACATCCGGCGCGAACAGCGGAGAATGATTCGAAGGCAGCGTCGTTCCGCTGGCCTTCGCCGCGGCAAACTTCTCCGGATCGGCCCCGCCCAGGCTGAAATAAAATCCCGGAATTCCCTGCTCGACGAAATAAGAAAAATCTTCTGACGCGGTGATCGGCTCTTCCATGACAACGTTAGTTTTGCCGAGTGCGGTCTGCAACACATCTTTCATCCGCGCCGCCAGCGCCGGTTCGTTGTAAACCAAATCGGTTTCTTCATAGTGATTGATCTCAGGCGCGCGCGGCGCACTGCCTGCCTCTGCCTCTGCCTTGGTGATGCGCTCAATCGCCGCCAGCACTTGCTTGCGCACATCGGCATTATTCGTTCGCACCGTCAGTCCCATCTCAGCGTGGTCGGGAATTATATTGTTCTTCGTTCCCGCCTGGACATAACCAACTGTGATGACCGCGAGGCTTCCCGGCTTCACCTCTCGCGAAACAATGGTCTGCAAGGCAACTATGGTTCTTGCCGCGATCACGATTGGATCGACCGCCGTATGCGGCGCTGAACCGTGGCCTCCCTTTCCGTAGATCGTGATTTTCAGAGAGTCCGCGTTGGTGTTGTAAATACCAGGCACGATCCCAACCTGGCCGGCGACCAGAGTGTTACCCACGTGCATCGCCACTGCGACGTCTGGCTTCGGAAACCGCGCGAAGAGCCCGTCGGCGATCATGGCCTTGGCTCCGCCGATGGTCTCCTCGGCGGGCTGGCCAATGATCATCAGCGTTCCGTGCCACCTGTCTTTGTTGTGCGCCATGACCGCCGCGGTGCCGACGATGGCCGCCATGTGCAGATCGTGACCGCAGGCGTGCATAACGGGAACATCGTGTCCCGCGTCATCTTTGGCCCGAACCTTGCTCGCGTAGGCGAGCCCCGTTTTCTCTTCGACAGGCAGCGCATCCAGTTCGGTCCGCAGCATTACCGTCGGCCCGGCACCGTTTTTCATCACCGCGACGACTCCTGTGCCTCCCACGTGCTCGGTGACTTCATAGCCGAGGATTCTCAGCCGCTCGGCCAGTTTCGCCGCGGTCTGTGTTTCGTGCGAGGAAAGTTCGGGGTGCTCGTGCAGATCGAGATAAAGCGCATGAGCGTCGGGATAAACGCTATCGACTTCTTTCGAGTTTGTGCGCTGCTGCGCCAGGGCCGAAGAAAAAACCAATCCAATAAATGCCGAGAAAAACAAGAACCCGAGGAGAGATTGTCTCATGGTTCACGCATGATATCCGTCACAGGGTGCGGCTGCAAATAAGTTCGCCAACGGCACGCACTCTGGTCTTTTCCCGAAACTGATTTTCCTGACAGTGCGAAGACTGGATTTCGCCTTTGCACATTTCCAGCGGGTGTACAATCGGCTTAGAAAGCACTGGCTGGCGCGCTCCGTCTGCAAGCTCGAGGTGCTCATGAACGTTCATATCAGTTACCGCCTTCATAAGACTCCCGCCCTGGAAAAAGATGTTCAACATCACATCGAGAAACTGCGAAAACGGCTGCAAGCATTCCGTCCTGAACTCGTTCATCTGAAAGGAATGGTCGAAGAGACTACAGCCCGCGAGGGGACCAGTGCTTCATTTAATCTTCGTCTTCCCTCCGGACAGATGGCGGCTCAGGCCAACGCCCAAAGCGCGGAAGCGGCGGTCAAGAGTGCATTCGATGAACTGCTGCAGCAACTCAACAAGCACAAGGAGCTTCTGCGCTCGACGCACAAGTGGCCGAGGCGGCAACACGAATCATCGGCGAGGCGGACTCGTTCCATTCCCTTCGAGCAAACTTTGGCGGTGGTTTTCCCTCCATCGGTTTCAGCCGAAGACATTCGTTCATACGTGAACGTAAATCTTTCACGCCTCGAACGTTTTGTGGAGCGCGAAATTTATTTTCGTGAGACTTCCGATCTGGTTGCGCAGGATTGCGTGACCAAAGAAGAAGTAATCGATGAGACTATCGCTGCCGCGCTTGGCGATGGCGAGTCAAAGCCTGAGCGCCTTGCGCTCGAGCCCTGGCTCTACCATCTGGCGATGAAAGCCCTCGACCAGCTTACCCGCCCCGATGACGCCAACGGCGGCGCCGTGCACCTCGAAGATTCCACGCGCAAACGCAATGTCAAAGGAAGCGATGAGGCTGAATTGCAATTCCATCAGCCGGACGAATCCATCACGGGAGAATCCGTCATCGCCGACGGGCGCATCGCCACTCCCGAGCAGATCGTAGGGTCGGATGAAATGGTCCGTCTGATCGCGACCGCCCTGCGCGGTGTCAAGGCTGGACATCGCGAAGCTTTCATTCTGCACGCCGTCGAGGGTTTCGGAGTCGATGAAATCTGCGCCATCACTGGCGCCCAGCCGCAGCAGGTTTTGCAATCGATCTCTGTCGCACGCGACCATCTCCGCAAGTCACCCACCTTCGCACGCCAGTTCAAGAGCCGGCGGGCCACAGGCACAGCTTAGTCTCCACTTAAAAGGGAAAGGAAATGGATCACGATGATCACTCGTGAACAAATCAACGAACTTGCACAATTTGAAGATCATGATTGCCGCGCCCTTACTTACTACTTTCAACCCACCATACCGCGCAACAAAGCTCACAAAGGAGAAGCCATCCTCACCAAGGATTTAGCTCGCGAAGCTCTGCACAAGCTGGAGAACGAAGCTGTCGATGGAAACTTGGGTGGAGGAACCGGTGGAAGAGCTAAGGAAAAACTTAACGCAGCCCGGGCCGATGTCGAGCGTATCGTGCGCCTCTCGCAGGATCTGCGTGGCAATGGCGTGCACGCCAAGGCAGTGTTCGCCTGCTCGTCCCAAGGTTTCTGGCGCGAGTATGACCTTCCGGCACAGGTCGGTGGCACGCAGCTCGCCGTAAGCCGCCATTTCCATCTCAAACCTTTGGCACAGCTGCTGGGAGCGTTTCCTAATCTCAGCATTGCGCTGGTTGATCGCCATCGGGCGCGCCTGTTCAACCTGCGCCTGGGCGAACTGACCGAACGCATGGATTTCTTCCGTCCGCTCCCGCACCGCGGCCGCGGCGACGGCTTCGGAGGATACGATGGCGGCCATGCCGAGCGTCGCGTCGCCGACGAGACCCGCCAACATTTCAAGACTGTCGCCGACTTTCTAAAGGAAGCCTTCGAAAAAGGGATGTTCGAGCGATGGATTCTTGGTTGTCAGGAGACACAGTGGCCGCAAATCGAAGCGCAACTGCACCCTTATGTTTTGGGGCGACTGCTCGGCCGGTTTCCGGCTGAAGTCGCTTACGAGGGCGCCGATGAGATTCGCGCGCAAGCTGAACGCATCTTTCGAGAATGGCAGGAAAAACGCCGTCACGAACTCGTACAAGAGGCCATCGAACAGGCCCGGGCCAATGCCCGCGGCGCGACGGGATTGCGCCGCGTATTGCAATCGCTCGAAGCCGGTGAGGTACAGACAATGCTGCTCGGAGAAACCTATCACGCGCAAGCGGTCGAATGCCGAGGCTGCGGTCATCTCGACGCGCATCTCGTGAACAGATGCCCGGCTTGCGCACGCGAGACGCGGCAGGTGGTCGATGTGGCGGAAGCCATCGTGCCGCTTATCATTCGCCGCAACATCGAGCTTTTCTTCGTCAAAGACGATGCTGAGTTTGACAGGGTCGGCAACATTGCCGCTCTGCTGCGCTTCCGCTCCGAGCAAAACCATAATCCGCGTTCTGTCAGCGAAGGACGGCCGAATGCTTCTTCTAGCCGTAGCGAAGGTGTCGTAGCCCGACCGCGTAGCAGCGATCAGCGAATGATCTTATAAACCGCGAAGCATGAGGTATTTGCAGGAGTCTTGGAAACGAACGCTCATTGGCCTTCGTGAGTTACCGGCAACCGAAAACTTATGCCTCGTTCGTCATTGGCCTTTTGCGTGGCCTCGATATCGAGATCAGATAGAGAAATTTTCTGCGTCCGCTGCGCTGTGAAGTTCCAGAGGGTTTGTCCGACAATCGCGTAATTCTGAACTTCCTGCTGGTGCTGATCGCGGAAAACCAGAACTGTCGGCTGAGCCGCTTCAGCCTGTTCTGGACGATGCTGCTGTTGCGGAGGAGCCGATCGCGAATAGTAGTCCGGACTTCCAGGATCCGGAGGACGCATCGGAATACCTTGCTGATTCATCTGATTCGCCAGTCCGTTGTCGTAACCATATCCGTAAGGCTGGCCAGCGTCGGCGGAGGGATCGGAATCGTTGTCACTGTCGCCCCACCAATAGGGATCGATGCCGCCGCCCAGGTAGGGATATCCCCAACCGCTACCCCAGCAGCCCCAGCAATTGCGCCCGTAAAAGGGATAAGAGCGGATGCGCACACCGGCGCCAGAGCGGTTGCGACCGAATCGACCGATATTTCCACGATTGAATGCCCCACGATTGAATGCACCACGGTTGAAAGCCGATCCGCGACTGAAGGAATGGCCAGAGAAACCGTTGGAACGGGGTGCGCTGAAAGCATGACCACCACCGCCGAACCCAGAATGGCCACCGCCAAAACTGGCGTGACCACCGCCACCAGCGTGGCCGCCTCCTCCGCGCTGCGCGGAAAGCGAGAGTGAGGCAACTATCAGGACGAACGCCGCGATGAAGAGCGGACGGTTCATGTGTACATTATAAGCCCAATTCGGGCGTCGCGAGCGAAGGAATTTCCGGCCGCGGAAGGTCTATTTTTTCCTGGATTTTGCCTTCTTTGGCGCAGCCTTCTTTGGCTTAGGCTTTGAGGCGTGCTTCGGCTTTCCGGCGGGTTTTGCCGGACGGCCTGCGGCTTTTGGCTTGCTTTTGGCCGAATTGATCTGGGGCTTTGCTGCTGTCTCCGGCTTTGGGCTTGCCGGTTTTGCTTTCGGCGCAACTGGCGATGCCGCTGCCGGAGCCGTTGCTGGAACAGGAGTGCTCAGCTTCCCTTTGCCCTTGGCTGGTTTTGCACCTTTCGCGGGATCAGGTACGGGCGCGGGCTGACCGGCCATGGCTCCCTTTGCGGCCCGTCCGCGGCGCGGTGGGGGCGGAGGCGGTGGTGGGGGCGGCGCAAAAGGCTTGAGAAACTTCAATGTTTCGGTACGCGAACGCAGTTTCCCATCGAGCAAGAGCATAAATACGTCGCGCGCGATCTTTGGATACTCGGGCAATTGCGGCGTGATGAGCAACTCGGTCATCTCCGGCAACGGAATCCGCTGCTGAACTTGCCGCCATTTCGTGAGGAAATTCTTAATCTTTTGCGCCACTGCTTGCTGGCGCGCCGTTACCGCGAGAAACAGAACCATCTCAGTGCGAGCCGAGGATAATAAATTCCAGGTGCGTGAGGGAGTGGCCGCTTCTTTTCCGGTGAGGCGTTTAGCTAAATCTTTCGCATGATTTTCAAGGTCACGCCAGCCATCTACCAAATCTTTGCGCGGCATCTGCCGGCGCAAATCCGAAATATCTTTCTCGGAAAGGCGCGCAGTCAGGAAATGCATGACTGCGGCTGAGGGATCGACGGTGTAACCGAGGTCGACCATCTGCTGGCGCGTCTTCATGAGCGATGCCAGCCCGTTGGTGTCGACTTTTGCCGAAGACCAGTGCGGGTGCAATACCTTCAGCCAGTCTTCCCTTTCGAGCGCGCGGACCACGTTAAGCGGATCGTCCTCGTGCGCCAGCTGCGCGATCTCGTGGCCAATGGCGCTGCGCGAGATGTGCTCGATGTAATTATTTTCCCTGGCCGCGTCATAGCGCTGTTGCGTTCGCTCTTCGAGCGGCCAATGAAAGCGCGCCGCGAAACGGGTGGCGCGAATCAGGCGCGAAGGATCTTCGACGAACGAATAGTTATGCAGAATGCGAATCAGCTTGGCTTCGATGTCGGCAACGCCGTTGAAGGGATCGAGCAGCAGTCCGCGTGAACCTTCATTCAACGACAGCGCCATCGCGTTCACGGTAAAGTCACGGCGTCTGAGATCTTCCTGAATGCTCGCCGGATTAATTACCGGGGGCTTGCCAATCTTTTCGTAGGTCTCGCTTCGCGCCATGCCGATCTCAGCGCGCACGTTGCCGGGAAGCACGAGGAACAAAGTTCGAGTGTCTTCATCATGGCCGGCGATTTGCGCGCCAGCGCGCTCGAACTCTTTTTGCAGCTTGAGAGGATTGCCCTGAACGGTGAAGTCCAGATCGCGAATCGTAAACCCGCTGATGATGTCGCGGATGGCGCCGCCGGTAAGATAAAGCGTGATTTCCGCAGCGCGGGCTATCTCTTGAACCAGATTGACGCCCTTAAGTTGATCCGGCGTCAACCGGATTTCCATTGTGTAGATGTAATCAGCCATTCGTCGTCAAGCGATCTCGATCAAAACACCGGCGGTTGCCCGAAAGACCGGCCAGGACATTAAGGCCACGAACATTTTTCACAGCTTTTCCACAGGGTGCAGCGCTACAGCGAAAGCAGGCGTCTACCGTACCCGGTACAAGCCATTCAATACAATACACTTATAAAGGATTTAGCGAACTGGTGGCAACTGATAGGAATAACACAACGTTAACGATTTGGCTACTGTTAACGTGGATTCCAGAGCTTTAGGGCAGATTAATGCGAAAATCGGTGTAGCTGCCGTTACCGTTAACGAATAGGGATCGCCAGCAACGCTACAAGGGCGCAGTCAGGACTGCGATTCGACGGCCGGTTCTGAATCTTCTAACCAACCGCAAGAGAACATATGCCTTCTACGCACAAAAAGGTCATCGTCCGCAAGATGGATCGGGACTCGGTTTCGGGATACGTGTCTCCGGCCCAGTTTGTGAATGAAGGAAAACTTGAACTCCTGAACACAGCCGGAAACGTCGTCGGTATTGATTTGAAGGAGATCAAGGGAGTTTATTTCGTCCGCGAATTCGGGGATTCAGAATCTCTGACGCGAAAAACCTTCACGTCCCGCCCCCGATCGGAGGGTTTGTGGGTGCGGCTGCGCTTCAAGGACAACGAAATTCTGGAAGGATTAATGCCCTCCGACCTCACCCAGAATATGCCCGAAGGCTACCTTGTGAATCCGCCCGATCAGCGGTCGAACACGCAACGGATTTTCGTCCCTCGCAGCGCGCTCGAATCGTTGACCGTACTGGCCGTAATTGGGGCAGGACGGCGACCGCGCCGCGGGACCGGCGATCAGCGGCAAGTGCCAATGTTCGAAGAGTAGAACCTTAAGCGACACCTATTTCCCAGCATCGATTTTGCCGCTAAAAGATGAATTTAACAGCCGCCTGCATGAGCCGAGGCGCTGCCGCGCTTACCACCTGACCGAAAGAAGTACTGTTGATGTTGCCGTTCACCGAAGCCGGTCCGTAGAACTGGGCGTGGTTGAAAACGTTGAACCCCTCCAAACGAAACTCAACCGACTTCGATTCCGAAATAGCGACGTTTTTCAGGAGCGCCATATCGTAGTTGTCGATGCCGGGCCCGTAAAAGAAGCGGCGTTTCGCGTTGCCGGGCTGGCCGAGCGGCTGCAGGGCAAAAAGGTTCGTATTGAAGTAGTCGAGGCCGTTTCGAGGATTGTGATTGAGATGGAGAGGCCCGGCCGTGTACTGCGGCTCATCGACGCCATAGTTGTTTATGCCGTTGGGTTCGGCGCCGAGCAAAGAATTGTCGCCGTAGTTGTACAGCGTAACCGGAAATCCAGTACTGAAACGCGTAATTCCCGAAATCGCCCAGCCTTCCGTCCAGCGGTTGGAGGCATGGAACAAACGATCAATGGGAAGCTCATACTTGTAACTGACGACGAAGTTGTGTTCTACATCGAAGGCGGATAGAGCTTTGCTTATGCCGGGATTAATCGGATTGATTTCTTCTCCCAGGTTCGAGGCCTGATCGATCGATTTGCCGTAAGTGTAGGCGCCGAGAATTTCCAGCCGCCCGCTGGTGTGGCGCAAGTTGACTTCCAGCGCGTTGTAATTCGAGTTGCCGATTGTCGACTGATTTGTATCGCTCCCAAAATTTGAACCCAACGGACCACGAGTTCCGTGAATGGTTTGGCCTGAGGCGGTAAAGTACGTGTTGCCTTCGAGAAATGGCCCGCAAGGCGTCTGTCCGGCAGCCAGGCTCGCGGGATTACTCAGTTGCAGACACAGTGCAGGGTTGCCAGGGTTGGCTTCAACGAGCGCCAGCAGGCGATGTCCTTGCGTCCCGACGTAGCTAATGCTGAGCACAGTATTCGCCGCGAGCTGGCGATCGACAGACAACATATATTCCTCGGTATAGGGAATGCGGTTGGTTGTCGGATATGCCGGAAGACCGCTGATCGGCTCGTATTGTGACCAATCGACGTTCGGATCAGGATGGCTTGCTGAAGAGTTAAGCGGGGCAAGTTGAACTGGAAAATACTGGCTTCCCTGCCCGGTAGAAGCCGAGAGAAACGGTGTGGAGAATAACGGAGGCGCTGGACTCGTATAAGTCGTGCCGTATGGGGCATTTGCCGCAAGCACTCCGATGGTGAGGGCCTCGATCGCCGTATAAAACATGCCAAAGCCCGCTCGGATGCTGGTCTGGCCCGGACCTCCCGTGATCTTTCCGAGAAGAGAATCCGAATCTAAGCGCGGCGAGTAAACGACGCCGAATCGTGGCGCCAAATCCCTGTTTCCTGGTGGCGCAAGGGTTCGCCGAACGCCGGGATCGGTAGGAAAAAGAATTCCTTCGGGAGCAGTCGGAAAGACCACCGATTGCCTTCCCGGCTCCAGGACCGCGAGCTGATTATATTTTTCGTACCAGGGTTCGATTCGATCCCAGCGCAAACCGTAATTAAGCGTGAGATTGGGTCGCAGGCGCCAGCTGTCCTGCGCGTACAAGCCCACGTATTTGTTGCGTCCATAGAAAGGCTGGAGTTGGCTTTGGTTGTACTGCGTCGGAGCACCGAGCAGGAAATCGGCGAAATCGCTTCCTGTCTCACTGCCGAAGAACAGGAAGCTGCCATTGAATTGGGCCGTGGCGTGAGTGTTGACCTGATCGAAGTGAAACTCGCCTCCGAACTTCACCGTATGGGCGCCCACCACTTTGGAAAAATTGTCGAGCCACTGGTAGGTGTTGTTGGTCTGCTTCAACTCGTTGGTGTTCGTCCCAATCGTATAGTTGTTGAAGGCTACACTCTCAACGCCTTGGGTTTCTGGAGAAAGCGGGACGATGCCGGGAGTGTTGGCGCCAACCTCAAATCCCTGTGAGGCAAGGCTGACTCCGAGCCCGCCCTGTGGGCGGCCCAGGTCATTGGAGTCGCGTAGATAACTAAAGCGAAACTCGTTGACCTCAGTAGGGCTCAGGGTTTTGGTGTCGCCGATGTTTAACAGTTGCGCGCGGCCAACATTCTGAGCGCCGAAACCGGGTACATTGGCTCCCCCCTGCGCGGTTGGATAAGGATTCTCCTGAGTAAAGTTGTCGAAGAAGTAGTAAGCCGAGATCAATCCCCACCCTGTATTAGCATCTAGATGCAGCCCCGCCTTGTTGTCAGTCAGCGACTCATTATAGGCAGAGGTGGAAAAGAAATTGGCCGGTTGATTGGGCTGCGGAATGTATTGCAATAAATGCTGCGCCGGGGCGGACCATGTGCGGGACGGAAGTTGTAATGTTGGAAGTGCGCAAGCAGCGGTACTCGAGCAACCGGCGAAATAATAGGGCTCTCCCACGAAAACGGGATAACCGAATTTGTTTGAGAGCGTATTCGCCCACGCAGTACCGCTGACCTTCCCTGTCAGCGAGGTCGCCAAATCCGAGACATTGCCAGAACGCTCCTGTAACGACGGCACGGGAATCAGGCCGGTGTCGACGCCCTCAGTCTGCCGTGTTCCCTGATAATCGGAGTAGAAAAAGATTTTGTTCTTTTTGATGGGGCCGCCAAGCGTTCCACCGAACTGGTTTTGATTGAAGGAGCCGCGGGTGGGAGAAAAATAATTGCGGGCGTCCAGCTCGGTATTGCGTACAAATTCGAAAATATCGCCGTGAAACGAGTTGGTTCCGGATTTCGTAATTACGTTGATCTGACCGCCGCTATACTCACCGTATTCCGCGTCGAAATTGTTGGTGATAATTCTGAACTCGGCGATCGAATCGAGATTGGGAATGATCGCCGTGCCCATATTGACGTCTTCTTCAACATCGCTCCCGTTGACCATGAAACTATTAGCGAATTCTCGCTGGCCATTAATCGAGATATTGCCGGAATTTAAATCTCCCGACGGTGAAAATGCGCTAGCCCCCACATCCTGAACCGTGCTGGAAGTGAGTGATGTTGCCGGAGCCACCCCGGATTGAAGCGCGAGCAGATCGGTGTAGCTGCGTCCATTGAGAGGAACGGAGGTCATGGTGGAACCGGCAATGACTTCGCCCATCTGCGAACTGGTCGTTTCAACATGCGCGGCATTGTCGCTGATAGTGACCGCATCACTTCGTTCTCCGACCTGAAGAATGACATCGATCACCAGGGCGCTGTTGGCATCGAACGAAACTCCGGTACGTCTGGATGGTTTGAAGCCGGCATGAGTCACTTCGAGGACGTAGACTCCTACGGGAATGACGGGGAAAATATAGTCGCCGCGGTCACTGGCGACGGTCGATTGAAGAACGCCTGTGTCCCTGTTTATCAACTGAAGCGAGGCGCCCGCAATCGCCGCTCCGGACTGATCCCTGATCGTTCCGGACAGGCGACCGGTCACGCCGGCATCGGCAGTGCCCGGCAGCGAGGCGACTGACGCTAGAAGCAAAATGAGCCGCAGTATTTCGAAACGATTTCGCATGGATTTAAAAATGCAGTTGCGATCCAGTCGCATCTCTAGTTGCAACCGAGTCGCATCTGAACTATATTCATGATGTTGCCTGTCGACGGCGGGTGGCGTCAAGGGCGGGAACAATTTTCTGTCGCAGGGTAGTTGCGACCAGTTGCGACGGCCGAAGGATCGACTGTTTATGCCCCTACCGAAAACTGAGATGCCGGGAAGGCTCCAGGCTCATTTGGCGCAGCGCGGTATCCGCATGACCGAGCAGCGCCGCGCAATTCTGAGCGTGATGGAAACCGCGACCAAGCACCTCGATGCGGCGCAACTTTTGCGGCGTGCGCAGAAACTCGACCCCAGCGTCGATCGCAGCACCATCTATCGAACCTTGCGCCTGTTGAAACGGCACGGACTGATCGACGAACTCGACCTGATGCACATCCACGGCGAGGGCCACTACTATGAGCGCAAACTGAACCGCGACCACATCCACATGGCCTGCTTGCGATGCGGGAAGATTATGGAATTCGTCAGCGACATTTTTGAGAAGCTCAAAGGGCAGGTGGAAAAAGACTGCCGTTTTCACATCGTTGTCTCGCGCTTCGAAATTGGCGGCTACTGCGCCTCCTGCTCGAAATAATTTTCTGAACTTGCTGAAGCTTCTGCATTTCGCGGATTGATTCCACAATCTTTTGTCCAACCGAAACTTACGTTCGGAGCCTTTCTTACCTATGCGCCGCGCAGTTTGCAATTGAACCACCGGCGCGTGTGTGGTTAACTGCAACAGGCGAGAGCGGCGAGCCAACAGTCATAAAGGCGAAGTTATGCGAATCCGGGTTCCCTTCTGGGTGGTTTCTTGTTTCACGTTCCTGATTGGTATTTTTCTAGTCAGCGGCGCCGCTGCGGCCGCGACCCCGCCGCATTACCTTGTCACCAACGACGACGATATCTTCATCAATAGCGTCAGCTTTTACTCTGTCGCTGCGAATGGATCTTTAACGCTGAAACAGGCAGTGGCGACGGGGGGTCAGGGGATTGCCGGAGGATATTTCGGATCGAGTCGGCTCGCACTCCTCAACTCCAGCAGCCAAGAATGTGTCTATGCCTCTGATGCAAACAGCGACGACATCGCCGGCATCGACGTCAGCACCTTGACCTTGGCCGGAACAGCCTCGGGATCCTCTACGGACTCCGGCAACGCCAACGGAATTGGATTGGCGATCAGCGCGCAGTATCTGTATGCCGGATTCACAACCTCGAACACGATTGCCACATTTCAACTCCAGGGCAACTGCAGTCTCACGTTCGTAAGCGACACTCCGGTGGCCGGTCTGCAAGGCGGCTTCATCGAGGGGATGGCCATACACGGCAACTTGATGGTCGTCACCTACGGAGATGGTTCGATCGAATCGTTCGACATTACTTCCGGGACGCCGGTGTCCAATGGCGACGAGCAGAATTCCTCCGCCTACGTCACATCGCAGGGTGCAAGTTACCCTACCAGCATCGAGATCACGAAGGACGGCCATTTCGCTTTATTCGGCGACACTTCAACGTCGACTCTTATTGAAGTCTCCGATCTGAGTTCGGGCAAATTGCGCCCCACCGTTGCCTACTCTCTTGGGACGGCGATCAACTCCAGCAGTATTCTGTTAAGCCCAGATGAGACTTTGCTTTACATCAGCAATACACAAGGTGACACGGTTACGGCAGCCTTCTTCGACAGCACCACGGGGAAACTATCCGCAGGCTGCACCTCGAACCGGCTGAAGTTCTACAGCGTACATTGGTCGTATCTGGCGCAACTGGCGTTGCGCGACGATACTGGAACCGGAGGGAGCCTCTACGTTGCGGAGTTCAGCGCAAACCCCTCGCTCGCGCTACTCTCAATACAGTCCAGCGGAGGTCAGTGCACTCTTGCCGAGCTCAGCGGTTCACCGATTGCGGAGACCGACAGCGCCGGTCTTCTCTCGATTGGAGTTTTTCCGCCGCGGTCTTTTTAGATGTATTCACGACAACTTTGTTGAGTAGTGGGGATAGAAGATGCGATGTGTTTCTAGGTTTCTGCCGATTGTGCTGATGTGCGGATGCTTCTGCTTGACATCGACGGCGCAGTGCCCGCCGCGGCCAACTGTTGGTACCGTGGTGCATGACGCCACGGTCTTGAATTCGCAGAACGGTACTCTCAATGCCGATCTCAATCTGGGATACTCGGTCGATCCTTTTGGCTATACGCACTATTGCTACAAATATTCCTCGCCAACCGGCGTCGTGGAGGCGCCAACTCTGGAGTTGAATCCAGGCGATCAGCTATTGTTAAGCGTTAAAGACAGTATTCCCGCCAACAGCTCCGATTCAATGAGTGGGATGGACATGTCCGCGCCTGCCGGCGCCACGTGCGGTGACGGTGGCACTGGAACTCTGCAGTCGACCAACGTTCACTTCCATGGCATGAACATTCCGCCGCTTTGCCACCAGGATGACGTTCTCACCACGTTGATTCAGCCCGGCTCGCCGGCTTTCCAATACAAGATTACAGTTCCCACGACCGAACCTCCGGGCCTCTATTGGTACCACCCTCATGTCCACGGATTTACAGAATTCCAGGTCAATGGCGGAGCTGCCGGCGCATTGATTGTGAATGGCATGGAGAAAGTCCGGCCAGAAGTGGCAGGATTGGCGGAACGAGTCTTCGTTATCCGGCAGCAGTATCTGGTTCCGTGGGTGCCGGGACCTTACCAGCTTTCGATTAATTTTGACATCGCGGCACAGCCCGAAGGGCCTTCCGCTCCCATCATCCAAATGAAGCCTGGAGAAAAGCAGTTCTGGCGGGTTGCCAATGCAACGATTCAGGCATTCATGCCGCTGCAAGTGTTGATTAACGGCCAGCCCGAGCAGATGCAGCTGATTGCGCTGGATGGTTATCCGCTGGCCGCGCCGCGAATGGAAAGCACGATTCTGATTCCTCCGGCTGGGCGCGCGGAATTCATCGTGCAGGCGCCGCAGAAGGGGCAAAGCGGACAGTTTATTACTCTGCCCCAATCGACAGGACCAACCGGGAATTTTAACTTCGAATATATTTTCGGTAACATTGATATCGATAACGGCAGCTCGATAAGCAACACTTCCCCGGTCAAGAAAGCGATATCGACGGCACAGATTTCGAGAGACAGTTTGAAATTCGCCGGTTTGCAGAATGCGACCGTGACTGCGAACCGAAAATTATATTTTTCGGAGGAGTTCGGCGGGACCAATGGCCCCATTCAGTTTTACATCACGGTCGACGGCCAGAAGCAGAAGGTTTTCGAGCCGACTGAGAAGCCTGCGATTACCACGAAAGTAGGAGCCGTCGAAGATTGGACGATCGAAAACCGCGCGCTCGAGACACACGCGTTTCACATTCACCAGATACACTTCCAGATGTTAGAGATCGATGGAAAGCCGGTCGCGGACCAGGACTTCCGCGATACCATCGAAATTCCCTACTGGTCGGGTACGGGGCCGTATCATAGCGTCAAAGTGCGAATGGATTTCCGGGACCCGACCACTGTCGGCACGTTTGTGTTTCACTGCCACGTTCTGCTTCACGAAGATCTTGGCATGATGCACAAAATTCTGGTCGAACCGTAGGCATCTTCCGAAAACCAAAAAGGACCTTGTCATGCAGAAGAGGATTTTGCTCGTCTCAAGCGGCGCGTTATTGGTTGCGTTTGGCTATCTGTGCGGCAGCCGAGGCGCAAGTCCGGTGTTCGCGGCCCCGCCAGCGCAAGACGGCGCCGGTCAGAACTATGCTCCCGCTCACGGCAGCGTTCCTGCCGCCTACGGAAAGCTGGTGACCGCCATTCCCGACCAGATCGGCACCGGCCTGATTTTCGAAGACAAAGAAGGCGTCATTCGATTTGTCGCAATGACCGGCATGAAGGAAGGCGAGTTGGCTCGCTATGACCAGACTCCAACCCATGGCGGTATTCCAAAATCTTACGGACATCTCGTTTCGGCTGTTGTCAACCCTCTGGGAACGGGGCTGGTGTTCGAAGACAGCGCCGGCGTGATTCGATTCGTGACGATGACCGGTAAGAAAGAAGGCGAGTTGGTCAGGAACTGATTTCGCACGCCACCGAGGTCATCCGGTTTTCCAAATCAATTCCTGTGCATGCCTACGGCATGACGATTCGCGGCTTCGGCCTTGTCTGCAGGAAAAACAATCTTTGGATGAAAGAGGCTTCCAGCAACTCTGCTCGCAATAGCCAGAAGTTCGGCCTGTCCGGCAAAGACTTTGACCTGCCGCGCACGAGAGAGTTCCGGGAGATTGACCGGGCGTCCGTTGCGGATATGGGCAATCGTAAGCTCATCCGCGGTGACGGAGGGGAACTGTGGCAGCAATTGACGGGGGTGGATGAATAACGACTCGACGGGACGAATTTCTACCCTACGGCCATCGTCGACCGGAGCCGATTCGCTACTCTCGCAACAGCACCCTTCGATTTCCTCCAGCGTATGCGCCTGACCGATGACGAATTCGGCGACGGCGGTTCGGCGTAAAGATTCAAGGTGGCCGCCGCACCCGAGGCGCTGGCCAAGTTCGTGCGCCACCGACCGCATGTAGGTTCCGGATGCAACACGGGCGTGGAAATTGGCGCGTTCGCCTTCGACTGATGTGATCGCGAACTCCTTTATCTCAACCTGCACCGGCTTGAGTTCGAAGTCCAGGTTTTTTCGCGCCAGCTTGTACGCCGGCACACCGTGAATTTTCTTCGCGGAAAATGGCGGCGGGGTTTGCTCGATCATCCCGACAAATTCGCTGCCAAGTCCTTGAAGCTGATCGAGTGTGAACTCAGCCGTTCGGGGATCTCCCACTTGGTCGCCGTCGGCATCGTAGGTCGTGGTTGCGAAACCGAAGCGGATTACCCCTTCGTAGGTTTTCTCAGAGTTGTTGTAGAACTGAGCGATTCGCGTGAGATTTCCGACGACCAGCGGAAGTACGCCGGTGGCCAGGGGGTCGAGCGTACCGAGATGGCCGATCGACCTCTGCCGCAGAACCCGGCGCATCCGGTTGACCACGTCGTGCGAGGTCCATCCACTGGGCTTATCGACGATGATGACGCCATTCATGCAGGATTTGGTAATTTGGTGGTTGAGCGATTGGGCATTTGAAAAACCGGAAAGGTTCCGTCTAGAGTTGCAAGGCTGGTTTCCAATTTCCCAATTACTAAATTACCAGATTACGAAATTCCCGCATGCTGCCGATTCGCGACGACCAGGCTCGATATAGCACACCGTGGGTCACGCGCTTCCTGATTGCGCTGAACCTCTTGATATTCCTCTTTGAGGCGTCGCTGACCCCGCGCGCATTGAACGCCTTGATTCATCAATTTGGGGTGGTGCCGTCACATCTGGCGGCTTTGCTGGCGGGTTCATCCCGATATCAGTTGCCCGAGGTCGTCGTTCCGTACTTCACGTCGATGTTCCTGCATGGCTCGTGGATGCACGTCATCGGCAACATGTGGTTCCTCTATATCTTCGGTGACAACGTTGAGGACTATCTTGGCCACTTCAAATACCTGGTGTTCTACGTTCTGACCGGCCTCATCGCCATGGCGACACAGGTGGCGATCAGCCTGCATTCGTCGGTGCCAACACTCGGCGCCAGTGGAGCCATTGCTGGCGTGCTCGGCGCCTACTTTATTTTGTACCCCAGAGCGCGGGTGCTGACCTGGTTTTTCGTTTTTGTGGTTTGGGTACCGGCCTGGATCATCCTGGGTTATTGGTTCGCGCTCCAGTTCCTGAGCGGGACCGCAACTGCGCTCGCCGTGCAAAGCCAAAACATAGGTGGAGTCGCGTTCTGGGCGCACGTCGGTGGCTTCATCTCCGGCGCCCTGCTGGTGAAGGTGTTTGGCGAACGTACCAGACGTCATCCATATGCTGCAGACTGGCGCTAGTGCGGCGGCGTTAGAACAACCAGTCTCGATGCCGCTTATTTCTTCGGGCGCGATTCCGGCGGAACTAATCCGGCGACGCGATAGTAAACGGCTAGCTGTCCGTAGTGCTCGCCCGAGTGCTCGATGAACCCATACGCCTCATCGTAGATGCGGTACTGCTTGTGCTCGAAAGGATCGACGATCAGGTCGGACATTCCCTTATCGCCTTTCGCCTTAATGGCCGCGGCGCCGTCCTCGAAGGCTTTTTTCACGAAGGCTACGACGTCAGCCTTGGTTTTGTACTGATCGCGCTTCGGATCCTCTTCCGCCGGTGGTTTCTGGCCCATCGCCGCGTTGGTGAAAAAATAGTTCGCGTTGGCGGCGTGGAGCAGTTGCTCGGCGAAGCTGCGCTGGGCAGGAGTGGGCTTGAAGTCGTACTTGTCCTCCGGGAAGTCTTCGGCCATGGCGATGAGCTTGCGGCCGATCTCATTCCATGCGGAGAGTACAGCTTGCGATGGGCTATCGGCAGGTTTAACCGCCGAGTTCTTTTCCTGCGCTTGAATGGGAGAGCCCAGCGACGTTGCGATTAGAAGGGCCGCCAAGAAAAAATGTATCTTTACCATGTTGCCTCCGCGAATCTGACGACGGTGGCAATCCTAATCGCAAATTGCGTTTGTGTAAATGCGAGGTCTCTCAAAGCTGCCCGGGACGGCGAGAGACCGATGCCGCGAATGAAACCAATGATAAGGGCACTGTTGCCGCGAAAAAGCGTCTTACGGTTTCAATTCTTGCCGATTCTAGATTCCGTTCGACCGCTGGCGGATCAGCGAGAGGAATTCCTGGCGGGTTTCCTGTTCTTCGCGGAAGCAGCCCAGCATCGACGACGTTACCGCTTCCGAATGCTGCTTTTCCACACCTCGCATCATCATGCACAGGTGACGCGCCTCTACAACCACCCCCACCCCTTGTGGTTCGATCACTTGTTGAATGGTTTCGGCGATCTGCGTGGTCAGCCGCTCCTGGATTTGCAGGCGGCGTGAAAACAGTTCGACGAGTCGCGGCACCTTGCTCAGGCCGATCACTTTGCCGTTGGGAATATAGGCGACGTGTACCTTGCCAAAGAACGGCAGCATGTGGTGCTCGCAAAGGCTGAACATTTCAATGTCTTTGACGATGACCATTTCGTCGTAGGTTACGGTGAAAAGTGCGCCCTTGAGCAGAGCTTCGGCGTCTTCCGTGTAGCCGCGAGTCAGAAATTGCAGCGATTTGTGCACGCGCTCAGGCGTGAGCTTTAACCCTTCGCGTTGCGGGTTTTCACCGAGACGAACAAGCATCTCGCGGACTAACTCTTCGAAGCTGGCGCTGGTGACAGTTGAGGGTTCCGTGGTCGTTTTCATGTGGTCATCCATAGATAATACAAATTGAGCAATTGGAAGTTAAGCCCTCTCTTCGCCAGCGTACTCGAAAGAGTTCATCATAGTTTCCTCGAGCCGCACCTTTTCAAGATGCGCGCGGGTGAAGCCACGCTGCACTATTTCGTAGATGTGAATGCTGAGGTTTTCGGTAGTCGGAACTTCCTGTGCAAAATCCGGCAGTGTATTGAGATTCTGATGATCGTAGCGGGCCAGCACTTCCCTTTCGATGAAACCATCGAGATCGGCCAGATTGCAAACCATGCCGGTTCGATTGTCAACCTGGCCGCTCACCGTAATCTGAAGAATATAGTTGTGCCCGTGGCCGTAGGGATTATTGCACTTGCCGTAGGTGAGGTGATTTTCCTCCGCAGACATGGCATCGCTGTGCAAACGATGGGAAGCAGAGAAAAGATAGCGGCGCGAGAGATGGGCCTTCATTTTAGCTTTTTGGTTCCTGGCTCTTAGTATTTCGATTGACCCATTTCACCGCGTTAGGTTTCCCCGTAGAAATCCACAAACAGATCCGGAGTTTCGTAGACGCGAATTCGATGCAACTTCGCGCGTTCAAGTTTGCCGGCAAGGCGCTTCCAGATGGCGATGGCAATGTTTTCCGTTGTCGGAATCTGGCTGGCGAATTCGGGAACTTCTTTGTTGAGGAACCGATGGTCCATGGCCTGGAGCACTTCCCGGTACATGATTTCTTTGAGTTGCTTGAGATCGACGACGAAGCCAGAGCGGGGATCGACTTCACCTTTGACGGTGACCTCAAGCATGTAGTTATGACCGTGGCCGTTAGGGTTATTGCATTTGCCGAAGATGCGCTGGTTCTCCTCCACGCTGAACTCCGGGTTGTGATAGTAATGCGATGCGGCGAATTCTGCTTTGCGCGTGAGATAGAGCATAGAGATGTCGGCTGCCGGTGTTTAGTTTCTCGTGAATTTGGCTCTCGTTCCAGATTTCCACACCAAGAACTATTTTCTCAAATTGATTTCCAGACTGTGAGTCGGATGCGGAATCGCGGGTATCGGCTCGCGTGCAATCGATCCAGAGTAAGCGCGACCCTTCCACGCGACGGCGCCGTATTTGTGAATCCGATGCGAGCGCAGCAGTAAGTACGAGAACACAGGAAGGCCGATGAAGGCGAGTACATTAGCCTGCCACGAGAAGTGAGCGCGGCGGATGCGTCTGAAAAATATCGTGCAGAGGCCAATGGCGAGCATTCCTGCCAAGAAGGCGGGCCGCTCGTGCCCGCGCACGAAGTTCGCTGCCGCGATCGTCAGACTGGCGATGATCAGCAAGAATTCGATTCCCCGGAGGGCGGCTAGTCGCGGGGGCGACGAAAACAGCAGAGCCAGATTCTTGCTCCAGCCTTCACGCAGCTCCGCAAAGTTGTGGTACATGCGAGTGCGCACGGCATCGGGGGCGTATCGGAAGAACATCTGTCTTCCCGATCGCTTCATGGCTCGCGCCAGAGCTACATCCTCGAGAATCTGATCGCCAACGGCAGCGTGGCCGCCAACGGCAGCGTAAGCTTCGCGCGTTACCAGGATATATTGTCCGTTCGCCGCAGCCGCCGGACTATTCGGATCGCTCACCTGCGATGGCCGGTACGCCGCGGCAAGCTCGCCAAAGACTACCGGCATGACCGCTTTTTCCCAGAAGCTTTCCACAATCTGCTGCGGGGAATAAGAAAGTAACGATGCCTTGCGGCGCCTGGCCTCATCGAGGGCCCGAGCCAGTGACCCGGGAAGATGCACAGTATCGGCATCCGTGAAGAGCAGCCACTGGCCGCAGGCTTGACGCACGCCGGCAACGAGGGCATTGTTTTTGCCGGTCCACGCAGGAGGAAGCGATCCGGCTTCAATCACACGAACGCCGCGATTCGAAAACGAGGCCGCGATTTCCGGCGTGCGGTCGCTGGAGTGATCGTCCACGACAATGATCTCGAATGCTATGCCGGTCTGGGTCACTAGCGATTCCAGACAAGCGCCAAGACCAGACTCTTCGTTGCGTGCCGGAATAATTACCGAAATCACTGGTTCAGGGTCGACTCTATCCATCGCAACCATAGGCCGAATCCATTATTATAACTACGTGCGACGGTCGCTCTCCCTGACTCTCTCAATCATTTGCCTGTTGCTGGCCCTTTCTGCCTGCTACAGCGGCACCCGGCCATCCCGAATCGGGTCTCCTGCACCAGACTTCACCATCCGCGATTCTCAGCACGTGATCACCCTCAGCCAGTACAAAGGACAGATCGTTGTCCTCAATTTTTGGGCGACCTGGTGCCCACCCTGCATCGAAGAGATGCCTTCCCTGGTGCAGATGCAGGAGCGCATGAAAGCGAAAGGCGTGACGGTGCTGGCCGTGAGCGTTGACGTTGACGACAGCAACTACCGCCGCTTCCTGCGGGATCACAATGTGGACTTGCTCTCGGTGCGCGACGGCGATCAGAAGAGCAATCAGCTTTACGGGACGTTCAAGTTCCCCGAAACCTACATTATCGACCGCAGCGGCATCGTCCGGCGGAAGTTCATTGGCGCGGTGGATTGGACCGAGCCGGATGTTGTGGAGTATTTGGGAAAGCTATGAAACAGCTCGCACTCGGCACTCACGAGTTCACACATGATCTAAGAGTTGGAGCAGCGGGCTGACCGCTGCGTGCTCGCCTCATAGCTTCACATTCCGCAAGCGTAGAGCGTTCGTGATCACCGAGACGGAGCTGAAACTCATAGCTGCGGCCGCAAAAATCGGGCTCAACAGCAAACCGAAGAATGGGTAGAGCACGCCCGCAGCGATGGGCACTCCGATCGCGTTGTAAATAAATGCGAAAAACAAATTCTGCCGAATGTTGCGCATCGTGGCCTGGCTCAGCTTGCGTGCGCGCAGGATGCCCGAAAGGTCGCCTTTAACCAGCGTGATGCCGCCGCTTTCCATCGCAACGTCCGTGCCGGTGCCCATGGCGATGCCAACATCAGCTTGAGCGAGCGCAGGGGCGTCGTTGATGCCGTCGCCTGCCACTGCGACGACTCTTCCCTGCTCTTGCAGTTTGCGAACAATTTCTAATTTCTGCTCCGGCGGCACTTCAGCATAGAACTCATCAATACCCAGCTCTTTGGCAACCTCTTCAGCTGTCGCCCGATTGTCGCCGGTCAACATGACGAGGTGAATATCCAGAGCTTTCAATCCGGCAATTGCTTCAGGGGTAGAGGGCTTGAGAGGGTCGGCCACGCTCACACTGCCGGCGTACTTACCGTCAATGGCGACGAAAAATGCCGTGCCGCCACATGTTTCGGCGCCTGGCATGCCGCTTCCCGGTCGACCCGCGCCGACCTGGATCATCATGGCCGCGTTGCCCACGGCAACTCGCCGCCCGTCTACCACGCCTTGAATGCCCTTCCCCGCGAAAGTACCGACCTCCGAAGGCTCCGAAAGCTTAAGCCGGCGTTCGGCTGCGCCTTGTACGATCGCCGTGGCCAACGGATGTTCGCTGGCCCGCTCAAGGCTGGCCGCAAAGCGCAAAACCTGGTCATTCTGTGAGGGTATCTCCGCGCTGAAGCTGGCGAGCTTTGGCTTGCCCTCGGTGAGCGTCCCGGTCTTGTCGACAATGAGAGTATCTACCTTTTCGAGAACCTCGAGAGACTCAGCGTCCTTGATGAGAACTCCGGCGCGTGCGCCACGGCCTACGCCGCCCATGATCGCCATCGGAGTTGCCAGCCCTAATGCGCACGGGCAGGCGATGATCAGAACTGCCACCGCACTCAGCAGCGCGTGAGCAAAACGCGGTTGCGGACCGATCAAACCCCAGGCCGTAAAGGTAATAACCGAAACCGCCACCACAGCCGGAACGAACCATCTCGAAACACGGTCGGCAAGGCGCTGAATGGGTGCACGGCTGCGTTGCGCTTGCCCAACGAGCAGGACGATGCGAGCCAGCAACGTTTCGCCGCCGACTCTCTCCGCACGCATGACGAACGATCCCGAGCCGTTGATTGTTGCCCCGATGACTTTGCTATCGACCGATTTTTCGATGGGGCGGGATTCGCCGGTGATCATGGATTCGTCAATTGAGCTGCGACCCTCGAGAATCGCGCCGTCCACCGGAACCTTCTCGCCGGGGCGGACCCGCAGCCGGTCCCCGGGCGTCACTTGCTCCAGCGGAATATCTTTTTCGCTGCCATCGGCTGCGAGGAGGCGCGCGGTCTTCGGGCTCAAATCGAGCAGGGCGCGGATCGCCGCGCTGGTGCGGCTACGGGCGCGAAGTTCCATCACCTGGCCTAGCAGAACCAACGTTGTAATCGCCGCCGCGGATTCGAAGTAAACGTCAGGGTAGCCCCCCCTACCACGCAACGATGCGGGGAAAATCTCCGGCGTAAGGGTCGCGATAACGCTGTACAGATAGGCCACTCCGGTTCCCAGGCCAATTAGCGTGAACATGTTAGGGCTTCGATTGGAAAGCGAAGTCCAGAAGCGCTCAAAAAATGGCCAGCCACCCCACAGTACGACAGGCGTCGAGAGGATCAGCTCAAGCCAAGGCAATCGTGCTCCCGAAAGAACGCCATGCGGCAACACTGGCCACAGCATTGAGCCCATACCGATAACCAGCAGCGGCACGGTGAGAGCAACACTGATCCAGAAACGGCGTGTCATGTCGCGCAATTCGGGATTGTCTTCAGCTCCAGCGGCGACTGTTCGAGGCTCCAGTGCCATTCCGCAGATCGGACAGGAACCCGGCCCCTGGCGAACGATTTCCGGATGCATCGGGCAGGTGTATTCCGTCCGAATTGTGGCCGGGGGAACGCTGGGCTCTAGCGCCATACCGCACGAGGGACAAGCTCCGCGCTTCGATTCGCGAACCTCGGGGCACATCGGGCAGACGTAGGCAACCGGTAGATTGCGCATACCGGCTGAGGACGATTTTTCAACCGCCGCAGTATCAGAGTGCACTTGATGCGAAGACGATGATCTAAGCGAGGCTCCGCCGAGCATCACCAACCCCGGCGAACCGCCAAGCGCTTCTTCGTTCAGATATTTTGCGGGATCGCTCTTGAATTTCTCCACGCAGCCCGCGCAGCAGAAAAAATATTTCCTGCCGGCATGCTCGTAGAAATATCGGGCAGCTGCGGGGTTTACGTTCATCCCGCAGACGGGATCGCGTTCGATCTGCAGTGGCTGGTTAGTCTCTTGCGAAGTCACATTCAAATTATGCAGATGACTCCGCACGAGTCAAAGTCGCAATATTCGGTTTTCGCTGGGTTAGATCAATACGCGGTGAGGCTCACCCTCGTCAAGCCAGACGTTGTAAAAAGTACCGCTTGCTTCGAGATCCATCTGAAAACGCAGTGTCGATCTCTTCTTTAATCGCCTGCGGAAGACCGCTTAACTCTCCAATGTCGCGTTTCGGAAGGGGTGATAGAGCGGAGTTAAGACGCAAGTAGAATTCGCAGGTCGCGCAGATTATTTCCAGTCGCACCCGTTTCAATGGAATCGCTCAAACTTTGAAACAAAGGATATGCGTTGAACGTTCTGAGCGAGGCCTCAGCGTCGATCCCGTTCGCACGAGCTCGGGCCATCGTGCTGCCATCAACCACCGCACCGGCGGCGGGACTGTTCCCATCGATCCCGTCTGTTCCGGCGCTCAGTACCACCACCTGCTCTCCTTCAATTTTGGCAGCGCAGGCCAGGGCAAATTGCTGATTGCGGCCGCCCATCCCGCCGTCGGTCACTCTAACGGTGACTTCTCCTCCCGAGAGCAAGCACACGCGCGGCGATTGTTGGCGCAATTCCCCGAGCCGCTTTAACAGATGATCAGCGGCGAGATTGTAATCCCAGTCGTCACACGAATTGTCGATGTGGACGGTGAAGCCGGCCCTTTCCGCGGCTTCTCGCGCCTGCTCCAGAGCGTCGCCGTTGGAAAGAATTGTCCAATAGCGTGAGCGATAAAAGGACTGGTCGTCAGACTTTGGAGTCTCCTCCAGGGCGCGCCGTTCAAACAGCTCGCGGGTGGACGCCGGCAATTCTTCAAGTAGGCCGTATTTTTCGACAATGCGGTAGCAATCTTCGACACTACTGGAATCCGGCATGGTCGGGCCCGAAGCGAGAGCGTCGGGCGTATCGTCGGGAACATCGGAGACGAAAAGCGAAACCTGTTGGGCGGGAAATGCTGCACGGGCGAGACGCCCGCCTTTAACCGCAGAAAGGTGCTTGCGAATCGCATTGATTTCGGCAATCGGAGCGCCCGAGTGGACGAGCGCGCGATAAGTCAAAACCAGATCTTCGGAGGTGATTTCGTCGTCGATCGGCCTTTCGACGATCGACGAGCCTCCGCCGCTGATGAGAAAAATCACCAGCGATGCCGCTGTTTGCGCGTCGAGCGCTTTCAAAATGGCGCTGGCCGCATGAATGGATTCGGCGTTGGGAAGTGGATGGCCGCCATGAAAATAACGGAATCCCCGAACCTGCACGGGAGTATCGACACTGGTGGCAACAATTCCGGAGAGAGAATCGTCAAGAAAAGGTTCGCCGAGCTGAATAGCGAGGGCGCCAGCCATGGCATGTCCAGCTTTGCCGATTGAGATAACCAGAACACGCGAGTAAGAGTGCAGGTCGTAAAGATCTTCGCAGATGCGAAGCACGCCGCGTTCGGAATGAACATGACGCCTGAAGGCGCTGGCAATCGACGCGCCCGCCAGCGCATGCTGAAAAATGCCGCGAGCCGTTTCTCGCATTTTCCGGAATTGAGAGGCGCTGGCAGCGTCGTTCCTCATAGCCAGTCCTTCAGCCACCCCTCGATGGTGCTGCGAACTTCACTCAACCGCCCTTCAAAGAAGTGATCGGCGCCTTCGATGAATACCAGCGTCTTAGGCTCCGGCGCAGATGCGACCAGTTCTTCCAGTTTTGCCCGAGGCCCAAATCGATCGCGCGAGCCGCTCACAAATAGCTTTGGCTTCGCGCAGTCGCGAAGGAAGGTGAACGCGTATGTACGCGGCATTTCGCTGTCAGCGGCCACAGGAGCGACTGGCGTTCCCAGACTGATCACGGCTTTCACACGAGAATCCGGACAGGCAGCGCGAAGACCGACGGCCGCGCCAAAAGAAAATCCCGCCAGGAGCAATGGCAGGTGAAATTCGGAGTCTAGCCAGTCGAGCGCGGCGCGGACGTCATCGACTTCCCCACTGCCGTGGTCGTGTTCCCCCTGGCTGAGTCCCGTGCCGCGAAAGTTGAAGCGTAATACCGGGAAACCGAAACTATTCAGCGCTTTCATGGTATGGAAGACGACTTTGTTGTGCAGTGTTCCGCCAAAGAGCGGATGTGGATGGCAAACGACCGCTGCATGTGTTGCGTCGGCCGAACCCGCGTTCAGCAAAGCTTCGAGGCGGCCGGCGGGACCTTCAATCGGAATTGATCGGATGGTGGAGGTGTGGCCAGACACGGTTTTCAGATTATACGAAACCCGCTTTGTTTCTGAACCTCGCCGTATACGCCGCCTGTGAAGGCGTTTGCTATTCTCTCTTCATGGATGCAATTGCGTTCACGCGAGAGTTGATCGATATCGAATCGATTACCGGCAATGAGGCGCGCGTGGGAGAATTCATATTCCGCGGACTCTCCCGCCTGGGATACCAGGCGCAAACGATGGCCGTCGAGGAGGGCCGCTCGAACGTGTATGCGGTGTCCGCGGAACAGCCCTACCCGCATGTGGTCTTTTCCACGCACATGGATACGGTCCCTCCTTTTATTCCTTCCTCGGAAGATGCCAAGCGAGTTTACGGGCGCGGCTCATGCGATGCCAAAGGGATCATTGCGGCACAGGTTGCGGCAGCCGAACAGCTTCGCGCGGAAGGAATTTATATTGGACTGCTTTTCGTTGTTGGAGAGGAGCGGGATAGTCTCGGCGCACAAGTAGCCAATGAATACGCCGCGAAGGAGCGAGCGGAACACCAAACGCGAAATCCACGCCGCCGCTACCTGGTGAACGGCGAGCCCACTGAAAATCGAATCGCACTGGCATCTAAGGGAACGCTTCGCGTCGAACTGACAGCAGCGGGACGAATGGCGCATTCTGCCTATCCCGAGCTTGGAGAATCGGCCATCGACAAGCTGCTCCCGGCTTTGCTCCGCCTCCGCGAAATGCGTTTGCCGAGCGATCGCGAAGTCGGGCCGTGCACGCTGAATATTGGACTGATTGAAGGCGGGCGTGCGCCGAACGTGATTCCTGACCACGCCCACGCGGATTTACTTTACCGGCTGATTGGTCCCTCGGATGATTTGCGAAAGCAAATTGTGCAAACCGCGGGAACTGATGTCAAAGTTGGATTCCCGCTGGAGTTGCCGTTTCTGCGCCTGCGCACGATCGATGGCTTGCCTACCATGATTGCGGCTTTCACAACCGATATCCCGAAGCTCACCAACTGGGGCGAGCCGCTGTTGATCGGTCCGGGATCGATTCATGTGGCGCATACGGAAGGTGAGTTCATCGAGAAGAGCCAGTTGGCCGAGGCAGTTCAGCTTTATTGCAGAATCGCGAAGCAGCTTGTTTGAAAGGAATCTTGATGCAGATCTCTGCACTACGCGGCATGCTGTTCCGCCGCGAATTCGGACGCCGGTGCGGAGATATTCGGCTACTCAGAGTCTGACTCAGCGCTTGCTCTGCGTGGAGCCGTTACCGCCGATCTTCATCACTTCCCTGGCCCGGACCCGCACAATATTCATCACAGAATCGTCGTCCACAATACTCTGCAGCACCGAATCGATACTTTGAATCTCAGCCAGTTCGTTGTTCCTGGCCTGATCTTCCATTCGCTTCAATTCGTCGTCCAGGGCGAGCTTCTGGTAGTGGTGGTCGTAAGTAAGCCGACGGCCGTAGTCGAGAGTAGCCGCCAGGTCTTGGAAGATAGAGGTGAGGTCACGCACCGGCGCAACAGTAGAGTAGTTGTAGCGCTGCGTGTTGTTTCGTGCCGAATCCTCGTAGGAAAGTATCTTCGCACCCGCGAAAGCCAGCTTTCGATTGCCAGAATCGACATTCTCCGCAAAATATTTTGCCTGTTTCGCCAGACCGAAGATTCGTTCGCGCGTTCCCGCCGACAAGTCGAACTCCGAGTCGTAGATTTCATCGTCAGCCTGAGGCTTGCATTCGTAGCGAGCGTGGCCGGAGGAATCGACTGCGATGGAGTAGTGCTCAGGACTGGAATGAGGAAAATCGAGCGTAAATGTGATCGTTGCAGTCGCGCTATCTTTGCCAGAGGATTGCTGCGACATTGATCCCGCAGAAAGAAAAACGACCACTGCCACGGCAACCGTCGCCTTTCTCAAGACCCGTCCGGCAAGTAGACGTTCACTCCTCACCGAGCCATGGCCTTCTGCCTGTGTAACGTGCCGGCGGTGTGCAAGTGGCAGATTGCGATCGCCAGAGCATCGGAGGCGTCCATGGGATGCGGAGCTTCGGTCAATTTGAGTAGACGCGTGACCATGTGCTGTACCTGTTGTTTCTCGGCGCGGCCGTAACCCACAACTGAGGACTTGATTGTCAGCGGCGAGTATTCGGCGACGTCTAAACCGGCCGTGGCCGCGGCAAGCATGGCCACTCCCCGCACCTGGCCCAGTTTTAGCGCTGATTTCACATTGAGAGCATAAAAGATATCTTCGATGGCCACCTCATCCGGATGGTGTTCGCCGATGAGTTCGCCGAGTCCCTGATAAATACGCGCCAGCCTTCGTGCCAGCGGCTCTCGTGGCGAAAGCTTGATCGCTCCGCAGCTCAAGCATATGAGATGGCCCTCGCGATCCATTTCGACAACACCGTAGCCGGTATATTCGCCGCCGCAGTCGATGCCCAAGACTCGCATGTGAAAGCCAGTTTATCGCGGAACGGCTGGCTATCATAGAACTTGTGCGGCACGGAGCAGGAGCGCGGGAGATCGGATTTTGACTGCTCGTCAAGATTCGTGACTTGAGAAAAGGCGAGCTTTTTCATGCCGAAGGAGCAGCATGTGAACCTCCGGCCGGAGAAGCATTTGATGATAGTCTTTTTGCAGCATAGTGACGGAGTTCTGTTAGTGCGCCAGAGCTCGCGCATTGAATTCCGTTTTGATCCGAAAGTCACGCAGGGGAGTGAAAATCAATGAAGATAGGTGTTTTAACCGGCGGAGGCGACTGCCCCGGGCTGAACGCCGTGATTCGTGCCGTTGTGCGAAAAGGTATTTTCACTTACGGAGACGAGTTAATTGGCTTTATGGAAGGTTGGCGAGGGTTGATCGAAGACGTCAGCATGCCCCTCGATCTCGATGCTGTAGGCGGCATTCTGCCGCGTGGCGGTACGATTCTTCGAACCTCGCGCACGAACCCTTCAAAGCGTCCCGACGGACTTGAACGTTGCCTGGCCACGCTTGAGAAAAATCAAGTTCAAGCTCTGATTGCGATCGGCGGAGACGATACCCTTTCGGTCGCGCAGAAGCTGCATGAACGCGGCGCCAAAGTAGTAGGAGTTCCGAAAACCATCGACAACGACCTCGGCGGCACTGACTACACCTTCGGCTTTGATACAGCCTGCAACATCGTCTGCGAGGCCCTCGACCGCGTTCACACCACGGCAGAAGCCCATAATCGTGTGATGGTCGTAGAAGTGATGGGGCGCGATGCCGGTTGGATCGCTTTGTATAGCGGAATCGCAGGTGGGGCCGACGTAATCCTGATTCCCGAACGGCCCTTTGACGTGGATAAAGTTGCCAACTCGATTCGCCAGCGGCACGAGCGCGGACTCTATTTCTCAATCGTGGTAGTCGCGGAAGGCGCCAAATTTTCTTCCGCCGAACCGGGCCACGGAGCGCCGGTTTTACAGGATATGGGCAAAGATGAATTCGGCCACGTCAAGCTCGGTGGCATCGCCAACATCTTGGCGCGCGAAATCGAAAAGCGCACTGGCTATGAAACCCGCGCGGTCGTTCTGGGCCACATTCAGCGAGGCGGCTCTCCCACCGCCTTTGATCGCGTGCTGGCGACGCGCTACGGCCTTGGCGCAGTCGACATGGTGCATCGCGGAGAATT
>Ga0210391_10000771_pt1 | contig 31341 bp, 29 predicted proteins | sample IncBWC12OmetaG_FD_160573 | JGI IMG/M metagenome (GOLD analysis project Ga0210391, IMG submission 160573) | Forest soil microbial communities from Barre Woods Harvard Forest LTER site, Petersham, Massachusetts, United States - Inc-BW-C-12-O ... | reverse complement strand
CTGCTGACAGTTGCGGTGCCGCCTGCGAAATCGAGAATGCTGCCTGGGGAGTTTTGTTCGCGGCGAACGTAGGCCATTCCGATGGATGTGTTTGCTGCCGGTGAAAATGCGGAGCTGGTCACGATGCCGACTTCTTTCGCCTCCGCCGCTGCGCTTTCCGCCGGTTGCGCGGATTGGGTTTCGGTTTCGCGCGCGCGCAGGCGCGTCAACGGGGCGGGCGGCTCTGCTGTCGAGAATTTCAGCCGCACGCGGCGGCGATTCACTTGGCCGCGCGAGCGGACGCGTTCGACGATTTCCTGGCCGGTGTAGCAGCCTTTGCTGAAACTGATGTGCGTCGCCTCCAGCGCAGCTTCGTGGGGAATCACGGTGTCGTTGAAATCATCTGGAAACCACGGAGTCCCGGCTTCCAGGCGCAGGGAATTCAGCGCGCGCAGTCCAATCGCGGCGCCGTGCTGCGTCTGGACGCTGGCGCGCAAATTCTTCCACAACAATCCGAGATGCTCGCGCGGGGCGATTATTTCCGCGCCCGGCAAACCAAAATGCGAGTGGCGGATCAAATGGCACGCGACTCCATCAATCTCCACTTCCGCGACAGCGTGTTCGGAAAATCCGTCGAGCGATAAACCACAGGCCTCAGCGATCACACTGCCAGCGCGCGGGCCTTCGATGGCCAAGCTGCCGAGTTGCTCGGTCACGTCGCTCAACGTTACGTCGTCCATGATGATGAATTTATCGAGCGTCGCGACAGTGCGTTCGCGCACCGAAGCGTCCGAAAGCACCAGCAGCTTTTCCTGCAGCGCGTAGATCTCCAGCTCGGCCAAAATGTGCCCCTGCGGATTCAGAAGCAAGGCCAGCGTGCCGCGGCCTTCGCCCAGGCTCTTCACGTCATTCGAGACGATGGCGTTCAGATAACGGACGCGGTCGGGACCGCTAAGCTCGACGATGGTGTGCCAGTTGGTGTCGAAAATCGCTACCGCTTCGCGCGCGGCGCGGTACTGTTCCGCAAAAGTAGTAAAAGTGTCCGGCAAAACGCAGCCGTGGAACGACGCGAGCGTCGCGCCAGCCAACTTGTGCAGCTCGAGTAGAGGCGTATCCATAATCTCCAGTGGTTTTCGGTTCGCGCGCGCCGATCATCAGCAGCGCGCTGCAGGTTCATATTATCAGATGACGCTGCGCCGCTGCCCGACGCCAGAAACGGCTGACTCCGAGTCAGAGTCGCGCCACGCGACCCGTCCGATTCGCCCGTTTCAGCTGAGTAGATATCTTGACGATAGCGCAAATCCGGTACAGACTACGCGCGAGCGAGTGAATCGATCCCAATCCTGGCGACACTCACTCGCCTTTGCGATCCAGGCGCACTGCGGGTCGAGCAGCTCCCGTCCCTGCTGCTTCCGCCCTGGATTCGCTGATTATTCTCGCGCCATACCTCTAGCAAGCCGGGACTTCGGAATGCATTCGGACAGAACGCATGCTGCGCTCGCACAGACGACTGACGACGCGCAGGTTTCTCCCTCCATCAGCGACCGATTCCGCGAATTCGAAGCAGTAGTCGAGAATGTCGAAGAGATGATCGCGGTAGTGGATCGCGACTACCGCTACCTGATGGCGAACCGCACGTTCTTGAATTATCGCGGAGCCCTGCGCGAACAAATCGTGGGGCGCCTGGTAGCGGACGTGTTGAATCCCGGTGTGTTCGAGAATGTAGTAAAAGCGAAGATGGACGAATGTTTTCAGAATCACGTCGTTAAGTACGAAATGAAATACATGTATCCGCATCTAGGCGAGAAAAGCATTTTTATATCGTACTTTCCGATCAGCGGGCCGAGCGGAGTGGAGCGAGTGGTCTGCTTGCTGCAAGACATCACCGAACGCAAACGCGCGCACGAATTAATTCGCCAGGAGCGCGACCGCGCGCAAAGCTATCTGGATATCGCCGACGTCATCCTGTTGGGACTGGACGTGGACGGTTGCACCACGCTGATTAACCGCAAAGGCTGCGCAACCTTAGGTCGGGAAGAGTGCGAGCTGTTGGGTTGCGACTGGATCGAAACCTGCTTGCCTGCCAGAGTCAAGGGCGAGATCAGGACGCGCTTCCGCAACCTGCTGGACGGAGATCTAACATATTTAGAGAGCCCGATCCTCACCAGCGCCGGCGAGGAAAGAATGATCGGTTGGCGCAATTCATTATTGCGCGACGGCGAAGGGCGCGTGATCGGCACGCTGAGTTCGGGCGAGGACATCACCGAGCGCAAACAGTTTGAATTGGCGCTGCGGCATCTGTCGGGAAGGCTGCTGCACGCGCAAGACGAAGAGCGGCGCAAGGTCGCCACCGAACTGCACGATGGCATCGGCACGTACGTGAGCGGATTAAGCCTAGCGCTGGGCAAGATGCGTACGTTTCTGGATGAAGGGAATCCCGAGCATCAGAAAGTTGTGGCGGAATGTAGGAACTTGATCCGCGCAGCCGCAGGAGAGATTCGCTCCATTTCCTATCTGCTCCATCCCCCGACGATGGAGGAGATGGGCCTGCGATCCACGCTGGAATGGTTGGCCCGCGGTTTCTCCAGCCGCAGAGGAATTGCGATCTCGTTGCAGCTGGCGACGGACATCGGCCGCTTGAAAGCTGAAACCGAATTGACGATCTTTCGCGTCACGCAAGAAGCGCTGGACAATGTCTACAGGCACTCCGGCAGCAGCACCGCCGCCGTGCGCTTGTTCCGGGCATCCGCAACCGTGGTGCTGGAAGTTGCCGATCAAGGCCGCGGTATGGAGCCTCCCTCCGTGGGATCTGTCAGGGAGTTCACCGTGGGGATTTCGGGAATGCGTGAACGCGTCCAGGCCTTGGGCGGGAAGTTCAGCATCGAGAGCGTCAGCGGCGAAGGATGCACGGTGCGCGCCGCCCTGCCGCTGGCTAGTCGTGCGTGACCCTCTATCACGGGCAGAATTCGATGGGTTCCGGACGGAACCGCCGCAACTCCGCACGGGGTTGTTGCGGCGCCAAACGAAGAGGTGCGGAGCGCATATCTTGCGCGAAACTCTGGAAGGCGGCTAGATCCTTGGCAGGACCGGATCCCAGGCTGTTTCGTTTCGTGAGCGCGGCACCTGCCGCGTCCAACACGGTCCAAGCTTTCAAAAAGACATCCCCCGCAGATATCTCAGGTGTTGCAGCGTGGCCTCGGATGCGCCTGCGTCGCGCGGTTCTGCTCCCAGGAATGTACGCCCGCGTTCGCGGTCCAAACGAAAGCGGCTGCTACCAGAACCCATCCGAGAAGTGGAGGGCGCATCGGCCTCCTTTTGCGAGCATCCGCCGCAAGGGCCGGAGAAATCTCATGGCCTCGGCCGAAACCTTAGTTCTTCGCGCTTTTCAGCAGGATGATGTCGCTGGTTACCGAACCGCGCGAAAGGAAGAGGATCTTGCCGTCGGGCGACCAGCGGAAGGCGCGCAGGATGCCGCTGGGGAAATTTGTGATCTGCTTCAGCGCACCACTGGGAACGGGCTGCCGCCAGACATTCGTGGCACCTCCGCGAGTCAGCGCCAGGTCGATGCCGTGATCGTCTGGCGCCCATTGCGGCAGGGCGAGTGCAGCGCCGAGAGGAACGTCGAAGGAAAAAGCGGGTGGGCCGCCGGACACCGGCACAGCAACCAATTGATCGCGATTTTGCGGCGAATCGGGATGTCCCAGGCGATACAGCACGAGCTTGTTGTCTCTGGATAAAAAGACGAACGGCGAGGTTTGATTGTGCAGACCCAGCGAGGTGGGACTAGACCCATCGATTCCCATGCGCCAACTACTCAGTTGGCCGTCGTAGTCAAAAGTTATCAAGGATCCATCCGCAGAGCATACCGGGAGCAGCGTGGACTGATCGTGCGTCAACTGCAATTGATCGGAACCGTCCGCATCCATCCGCCAGATATCTGATCCGTTGCCGCGCGGTACCGCATACACAATGTGCTTCCCGTCGCCGCAACCCCACGCGAACAGGACGTTGCGATCGCTGCCCGCCACCAGGGTGCGCTCGCTGCCGTCGTATTTCGCGGTAAAAACTTCACGGTTGCGATTGGTGAACACGATGCGGTCTTTGCCCAAAGTCGAGATGCCGAAAATCGCAGGTCCGCCCGAGGTGATTTGTGTGGCCCGCGCGGAATCGCCCCCGGGCGCGCTCCAGAGATCCAACGAAACCGTGGCTTCAACGGTGACCACTGTCGAACCGTCCGCCGTCAAGTCCAGCCATGCCAAACTGTAGTCCGTCAGGTCGTTGGTGAGTCGCTGCGCCTCTCCGGAGGGATAGGAGACTCTCCAAAGCTGGCCCTGCGCGCCCCCGCTCTCGTCGCGCATCGGAACCAATAGCGCGTCGCCATCCGGCAACCAATGTGGACGGCCCAGAGCTCCGTGGGTGGCGAACAGCGTGCGCACCGCTCCGGTAGCGACTGTGAATTGATTGAGCTGGCTGCTGACGGACGGCAGCAAAGAAGCAAAGATTATCGATTTACCGTCTGGGGACCAGGTGGGAGTCAGGAGACCGGCTATCGTGATGTTCCCGCTCATCGAGGTCAGGAGTTTTTCGCCCGAGCCGTCCGCTTTGGCGACGAGCAGTTTGAAAGTCCCCTTATCTGGAATTCCACGGATGAAAGCGAATTGTTTGCCGTCGGGGGAGAAGCTGATGCCGGTGTCTATATCGCGCACTACCTGCTGCGGGTTACCGCCTAGCACGGGCATTTTATAGAGCGAGCTGAAAAGCTGATTTTCCTTGGAGGCTTCTGTGAAATAAATGTAATTGCCGTCTGGGGAGAAGGTGAGGCCGTAAAAGACGCTCACAGCGGGCGGCAGAATTTGCACGTCGCTGCCGGTGGCGACCTGGCGGACCATGAGGCTTTGCATTTCGCCGTCGCGCAGGACGTACACCACGTATTGGCCGTTGGGAGAGATGGCCACACCGGCTGCTTTGCCAGTTTCGGTGAGCTTTACGATGCTCATGTTCTGCGCGTTGAAGGTGTTTTCGTGGCCGTGCGATTTGAAAAGGAAGAGAGCGAGGGCCGCGACGGCGATGAACGCCAGGACTGCCAGGGCGCTGATCAATTTACCTTTGTGTTTTTTTGCTTCGCCGAGGACGATAGCCGCACTGCCCGAGCCGCTCGAGGAAATTTTCGCCGATGAGCCGGAGCCGGATGGCGGCGAGGGCGGGGCGGCGACGGCAGCGGAATTCGCGCCAGAAGATCCGGCTGCCGCGGTGAGAACACTAGCAGAGCTGAAATTTTCTGTGGTACTGACCTGCGTCTTGCTGGAACCAGAATCGCGTTGCAGGCGCTTCAGGTCGGTGCGCAGGTCCGCGGCCGTCTGGTAGCGCATGGTGCGATCTTTTTCCAGCGACTTATTGATGATGCGCTCGAGCTCCTGCGGCACGTCGGGGTTGATGCGCACCGGCGCAACGGGCGCGCGATTCAGGATGGCGTCGAAAACCGCCGCCGACGTCGAGCCTGAGAAAGCTTGGCGGCCGGTAGCCATTTCGTAGAGCACCACGCCAAGCGAAAAAATATCCGTGCGCGAATCAAGGTCTCTGCCCAGGGTTTGTTCCGGCGACATGTAGGCAACCGTGCCCACGGCGATGCCGGGGCTGGTGAGATGGGCGTCATCGAGCGTGGCGGTGCCCGAAGTGGTGTGGCCTTCGCTGCCCGGTGCGGCCATCATTTTGGCCAGTCCGAAATCGAGAATTTTGGTTTGGCCGCGGTCGGTGAGAAAAATATTCGCGGGCTTAATGTCGCGATGGATGATGCTTTCAGAATGCGCGGCGTCGAGAGCGTCAGCGGATTGGATGCCGGATTCGAGCAGGGCATCGAACGCTATCGGCCCGCCGGTGATGCGATGCTTCAGCGTCGCACCCTTCAGCAGTTCCATGGCGATGTAACTGCGGCCCTGATATTCGCCGATTTCAAAGATGGTGCAGATATTGGGATGGCTGAGCGCGGCCGCGGCGCGTGCTTCGCGCAGGAAGCGGTCCAGCGCCAGCTTGTCCTGCGAAACTTCGTCCGGCAGAAATTTCAGCGCCACCATGCGGCCCAGCTTGGTGTCTTCGGCCTTGTACACCACACCCATGCCGCCGCCACCAAGCTTTTCTATAACGCGATATTGTGAAATGATTTGCCCGATGAGGGGCTGCGAGTCTGTCATTGGCTGCACATATTAGATTCGGCGCACACACAAGTCAACGCGGGCGCGAGCATGGCAGTGGTTCAGGTTACACGTTGCATCAGGAGTTCGTGAAAGAGCTGCAGAAGACCGGGCCTATACTCCTTGCGCGAAACGCCGTTCCTGGTTGAACAGCTGCAAACGCGAGCGGACGACCTGTTTGACCGCATCCACCGCGCACGGCAGAATTTTGTATGGTACGACCTCGTCAGGATGTTTGGCGAAACCCTGTTCCAAACCGCGTCTCCATGCGACTCGAAGTTCAGTGTTGATGTGGACAATGTTGATTCCCGCCGTGATTGCCTTGCGCAAATCTTCGTCATTCGTTCCTGAGCCGCCGTGGAGCGTCAGCAAAACCCGCGCCGCTCGCTGAATGGCAGCGATCCTCTCGATATCCAAGCGCTTCTTGGTTTCTCCCCGTACCATGCTGCGAAGCATACCGTGCATGTTGCCCACGGCCGGAGCCAGCACGTCCACTCCAGTGCTCTCCACAAACTGTTTCGCTTCTTCGGGTGTCGAGAGTCCCTTCGACAGGTCGGGAGACTGGTCGTGTATTTCAGAGCCGGTTCCGATATCGCCGATTTCCCCCTCTACGAGCACGGAAGGGTTGATGGTTTTGAGCGCTTCAACCGCCTGCTTGGTTCGCTGGACATTTTGCTCAAAAGGCAATGCCGACCTATCAAAGACGATCGCGTCAAACCCCGCTTTTGCAGCATCCACCGCCTGCGCGAGAGAGTGAGTATGATCTGCATTGAGAAAAATTGGATAGTCGAATTCCTCGCGTAAACTTCGCACGAAAGCCGCAATCTGGCGAACTCCTACAAACTCGCGCTCGCCCTCGGATAAACCAACCAAGACCGGCACGCTTAGTTCGCGCGCAGCGCCAAAAACCGCTTTCAATAGAATCAGGTCAGAAATGTTAAAGTGCCCAATCGCTTTGCCGGTTTGTTGCGCTTCCTGCAGGAGATCCCGCAAAGAATGCATCTTATTGTTCTCCTCTGCCTCATGCGCGGGCGCTATCTCGGCGCCGGGCCCAGGCACCGGCGAATACGGTTTTACAACCGCTTTGAGTATACCGCCGATGAGCCGAAGGCGGATGACTCCGATAACATCTCCGCGCGCGATGTACGCTCGAATCGCAGACTGATCCTTCACCGCGAGAGTTGCTATACTTCGAGCGTGAGCGAAAGACTGATTCACGAAATAATTCCGGTGGGGATGTTGCAGTGTAATTGCTCGATTCTGGGCGATGCGGAGACGCGCGAGGCGATCGTGGTGGATCCCGGCGATGAGGTCGAGCGGATCCTGGAAATTTTGCGCGAGCATCGCCTGAACGTCCGCGCCATCGTGAGCACGCACACGCATATTGATCATGTGGGCGGCCTCGCTCGGCTGCATGCGGCGATGAAAGCTCCGGTGCTGATCCATGAGGCGGATCTGGAGTTGTACCGGCATTTGGATATGCAGGCGCAATTTTTGGGGATGCGCACGCCGGAGAGCATGCGCATTGAGGATTTTGTGAAGGAAGGCGACAGCCTGCGCTGGGGCGGCTACGCTGCGCGCGTGATTCACACGCCGGGGCACACGCCCGGGAGCATCAGTCTGCTGGTGGAGAAGGGGCTGCCGGACGGCGACGCGCATGTGCAGCGCGCGAGGCCGCAAGCGGCGAAGGCTTCGGCGGAGGCGCATTTGCATGCACATTTGCGGGGACATGCGGGCGAGGCTGCGCCGTCACAATCGCGCGAAAGCGGGACGGAACCGGGGCGCTTGGTTGCCGGCGATACCTTATTTCAAGGCAGCATTGGCCGCACCGATTTGTGGGGCGGCTCGATGAAAGATATTTTGAGTTCGATCCGCGAGAAGCTTCTCTCGCTTCCCGACGAAACGCTGGTCATCCCCGGCCACGGCGAGAGCACCACCATCGGCACAGAGCGCGCTGAAAATCCCTACCTGCGTTAGCCACACTCCCGACTTAAAACTTCACGTCCTTGATGTGCGTGGCAAGAGACCACAGGTTGCCGAACGGGTCTTGAACCGAGGCGGTGCGATCGCCGTAGGGCGCATCCTCCAGGCCGCGAATCGTGGTGGCTCCGTGGCGCAACGCTTTTGCGTAAACTTCGTCGGTGTTGGGAACGAACATGTGCAGCAGGAACGGAGCGGCCTGAAATTCTCCGTGGACTTCCCCGCCTGCAAGAATCGAATCGCCCACGCGCAGGCTGACGTGCCGAATTTCGCCTCCCGGGCTCTTGGCCATAAAAAGTTCTCGGGCGTCGAAGGCTTGCTTTAAAAACTCGATATATTTTGCGGCATTTTGAACCAGAAACTGCGGAACGATGGAAGGTGTGTTGGCCGCGATGTGTTGGCCGCCGGCGTGGGCGGTAATGTACCAGGTGTTGCCGCCCGGGTCCTTCACAGCACCGTCGCGGTCACCCCAGGGCCGATCAGCGGGCGCAGCCAGCGAAGTGGCGCCCGCTTGCACGGCGCGCTGGAAGACGGCATCCACGTCCGGCACGTACAAAATATTCGAGGAAGCGCGGGGTTTGAATTCCGCAGTGGCGTCGGCGAGTTCGAGCATCGAGCCGGCGATGCGAACTTCGGCGTGCATGACCAGGTCCGAGCCCGGGCGCGCAACGCGGAAGATTTCCTCTGCGCCGAACGCTTCTCTGTAGAAATCGATGAGATTCGCGGCGCCCGGCACCAGCAGATAAGGCGTGAGCGTGCGGAATCCTTTGCGGATGTAGGGCACCGGCAGCGCCCATTTCGGTTCTTCGGCAGAAGCCGAGGGCGAAGGCTGATGCAAGGCGGCGAAGCGGCGCTCGATTTCTTCGGCACTGAGTTGCTCGGTTTGCGTGGAAATCATCCAGGTGTAGCCGAAGGGATCGGTAAATTGTCCGGAGCGCTCGCCGTAGAATTGATCCTGCACCGGGTGGAGTACCTTAGCGCCGGCGGCGACGGCGCGCGCGGCGACTGCGTCCACGTCGTCCACGCTGAGATGGATCTTCACGGGCGAGCCGCCGAGGGTCGCCGCGCTGACGGCGCCGTAATCCGGAAATTCATCGGAGAGCATAATGGTGGAATTGCCGATGCGAATTTCCGCATGGCCGATATTTTCGCCGGGACCGTGCAAGCGCATGATTTCCGTCGCGCCGAAAGCTTGCTTGTAAAATTCAAGAGCGCGCGCAGCGTCTTTCACGATCAAGTACGCAGTGGCGGTTTGTCTTGCCTGTGCCGCGCTTACGCTTTTGCTGGCCATGGGTGTTCTCCCTTCGAGCTTTGCTTGCAATGCTGCTTTGAAATCTCCGCGGGGCAGGCCGCGAAGTTGTTCGGCGACACGCTTCAGCGGCGCAATAGGCGCCGCGCCGGCAGCGCCGTCACGTCGGCGCGAAGCCGGGCCCGGCGTCAGCAGCGCCTGAATCGCGCGATCGAGTTGTTCGCTCAGGTTTGGTTTAGGCATTGGCGGCACCCGACCGATTTTTCTTCTGCGACGCTTTGCCGGCACCTTGCTTGCCGGAAACCTTTGCAGCTTCCTCGCGCAGAGTTTGTATCCCGCGAAATTGCAGCTGTTTTATCGCGCCCTCAGTGCGACCCAGGGTTTGCGCGATTTCACGGATGCTTTTTTCTTCGGCGAAACGCATCTGCAAGACCTTCCGCTGTTCGATGGGCAGTTCCTGCACCCGTCGGAATAGCTGCGCGCGGATTTCGATTTCTTCCGGGCTAGGCTCGGCGCTGGCGGGGTCGCTCGCGAACTCTTGGGACCGTTCACGCGCACCCCGGCGCCAGCGGTCGGCAATGGCATTGGAGGCGATGCGCATCAGCCACGAGCCGAAAGGGGCGCCGCGCCACTCGAAGCGCGGCAGATTCGCTAAGGCGTGCTGAAAGACTTCGGACGTGATGTCTTCAGCGGCTTCGCGATTGCCCAGACGCCGCGAGACGTAAGCGTAGACCCGCTCGAAGTGAATTTCGTAGAGCGCGGCGAAGCGGCTGGGGTCCTGCTGAGCCGCCTCGATCAGCCGACGCTCACTGGCTTCTTGTGCAGCCTTCAACGAGTTCTCCGGAGACCTTGCTGCCATAGTATAGAACTGGCGGGGAGGGGAAAGGTTACGGTCGAAGTCACGAATTAAACTGCTCCGCCGGGGCGAAAGAACATTGAAATTGACGTCCTGGCAACCGAGGGCGCCGCGCGATTCGCAAGCCGCCAGCCCCAGAGGGTGCGGGGCGGGGGATGCCGCATCGTCCCGCGGTGAAGGATTGGCGTGAGACAGCTGCAGCGCGAATGCGAGCACCAGTCGCGCGGCCCATTGGTTGACAGGAGCAACTAAGTGGATGACAATGGCACCCATGATGAAAACACACACTGCAACCGCGAAAAGCCGTGCCGACGCCAAGGGGCGGGTGGAGGCGGTCCGCCGCTTCAATCGCTTCTATACGCGCAAGATTGGCGTGCTGCAGGAAAGTTTTCTTGGCAGCGCGTTTTCCTTGACGCAAGGGCGCGTGTTGTACGAGCTGGCACACCGTGAGAAGCCTACGGCCACGGCGCTGGGGGCCGAGCTGGGACTCGACTCTGGTTACCTGAGCCGTATTTTGCGCGGGTTCAAGAAGGCCAGGCTGATCAACGCGGAACGCTCATCGGCGGATGGGCGCGAGACTCTGCTGTCATTGACGGCGCGCGGTCGAAAAACGATCGCCACGCTTGACCAGCGGTCGAATGAAGATGTGACGGCGCGATTGCGGGGCGTATCGCAGGGCGAGCAGCGGCGGCTGGTAGCGGCGATGAATGAGATTGAGTCGGTGCTGGCGCGGCGCACTGTTGCAAGCGAGCCGTACATTTTGCGGCCGCATCAGCCGGGCGACATGGGCTGGGTCGTCGGCCGGCAAGGCTTGCTGTACGCGCAGGAATATGGCTGGGACGAGCAATATGAAGCGCTGGCAGCGAAGATTGCGGCGAATTTCATCGAAAAGTTTGACGCGCGGCGCGAACGTTGCTGGATTGCGGAGCGCCAGGGCGAAATCGTCGGCGCGGTGTTTTTGGTCAGGCATTCGAAGTCCGTCGCGAAATTGCGCCTGCTGCACGTGGAGGCCTCGGCTCGCGGTCTGGGAATTGGAAAACGGTTGGTGGACGAATGCTTGCGTTTCGCGCGTCGCGTGGGATACAAGAAGATTACATTATGGACGCAAAGCATTCTGTTTGCCGCGCGGCACATTTATAGGCAGGTTGGGTTTCGCTGCGTAGCGAGGAAGCCGCATCACAGCTTTGGTAAGGATTTGGTGGCGGAGACCTGGGAGCTGAAACTCGGAGAGAATCAGCGGCGTGCCGCCGCGGCAGGAGAATATTCACAGTCCTTGCAACTTGCTTCGAATTAGCCCTTCTTGTCGCGTTCCGCGCGGATTGCTTCCATCACACTTTGGATTAGCTCTTTGGCTTTGCCGATTTCCGCCTGGATGATGCGGATGTCCATGACCGGCACATCCGGGTCGCGATTGGTGTGGCAGTAAACGCCGTGTTGGCCGACCAGGACCAGGGCGTTGGTCAGGAGATCGAGCGAGACCGCCAGGCGTCCGCGGTTTGGGCCCATCATCATTTCATAGTGTTCCAGTTCGTCCTTGTGTTCGTCGAAGGCGGGCATGGTGGCTCCGTGAAAGTGGTGAGAGTTCAAGGTAGCGTTTCGCGTGTCGTTGCGCAACAGGGCCCAGTCGATCGTTGAGTGGCGCACGCTTGGATGGCGCGTTCAATTGGAAGGTTCTAGAACTAACTATTGCGGGCTGGGGAACATGGGCGGCCAGTATCCTTTACTATGCAGTGGTGAGATTAGATAATTTGGGCCGTTGCGTTGACGCTGCCGTAGATGTGGGGCTGGCTGGGTCTGTTCCATGGGCGGTTTCAAAACGGGGCGTCTTTTGCTGGGGCTGCAACTGACGCTATACTACTGGGAACGAAGCGGTGATTCGAGCTGCTCGAGTTCGTTTCCGGAATGCCAATCGGCCCGTTGCCAACGATGACAGCAAGATTTGCAATTGTACCGGGGCTGCTGCCTGGGATGAATGCGGCTCCTGAGATCCGCGGGGTGAACAAACGATGAGACGTTCAGACTTGGTGCGCAATCCTGGGAAGAGCAAAGCGGTGCGAACTTCGCAAATCGTTTTCGGCGAGCGGCAGCATTTGCTGCGCGTGCTGGATTCGGTGGAGCGCAGCGCTTTGCCGGCGGCGCGTTTGGAGCAAGAGCGTCGCGTGATCGAGCAACTGATTCACGCGCGAACGCAGGAACTGAATCGCATCAACCCGGGCTGGGATGAAAAGGTGGGCGTGGTGCTGAGCGCGGAAGTGAAGCCGGAAACTTTGGACGGGCTTTCGCGGCAGGCTCCTAAGGAGGATTTTTATTTGCTGCGGTTGATTAGCGAGCATCCGAAAGTTTCGGCGAAGACCTTGGGACGGTTGTCGCATCATCCGTATTCGGCGATTCGCGAGAATATCGCGCGGCATCCGAACAGCGATGCAGCGACTTTGTCCAGGCTGAGCAAGGATCGCACGCAGCCGCTGTGGTATCTGGTAGCGTTTAATCCGAACGCGCCGATGACTTTGCGCAAGAAATTGCAGGAGCGGATGCGCAGGTTGGGGGAGAAGTCGGCGACGCAGTAGGGCGGTACGGATCGCCGAGCGCAAAGCACTTAAAACTCGTTTCCTGAATTACGGAACCCGAAGTTTGCGGTTGCAGAGACCGCTTGTGAATCCGGGAACCTTGAGAGCCGTTTCTAGCCACTAACCAATCATCACTAGCCACTGTGTTCTTTCCCCAGCGCATCTTATCGGCTTGCGTTGCGGCGCTGTCCTGGCGCCTTTTTCCCCTATGCGGCGGTATGCGCGGTCGTAACACTTGCCGCGCCATAGTTCCAGAGTAGAATCCGGGCATGACAGAACCTTCCTCGCCTCGCGTCTCTGGGCTTTCCACCTCACCCCCACCGGTGGCCTACTGTAATATCGCGGATGAATTTGTCTCCCGGCCGGAGCGTGAGCATCCGCAGAAACTGGCGATTTTGGGCACGGGACGGGCGAGGACTTACGCGGAACTGCAGCTGTTGCTCGAGCGCGTCGCGCGGGGCTTGCGCGATGCGAATTGCCAGCCCGGCGAACGCGTGCTGATCGCTTTGCCGGACTCGGCGGAGCTGATTGCGGCTTTTTTTGCCGCGGCGAAGATTGGCGCGATTGCCGTGCCGGTGAATCCGATGGCGCGCGCAATGGATTACCGGCATTGGCTGGAAAATTGTGGAGCGCGCATTGCGATTGTGCACGCGCCGATGCTGGGTGAGTTCTGCGACGGGGCGGCAAGCGATAAAGCGCTCGATCTTCTGGTCATTTATGAAAGCACGCCGGGAACGGCAAAGCCGGAGCGCGTGGCGCGGCGGATTGTGCAGTGGGATGAGTGGCTACCGTCGCATGCCGGTGCAGTCGCCACGCATCCGACCGCCGCGACCGACCCCGCATTCTTCTTGTACACGTCGGGCAGCGGCGGAACGCCGAAAGCAGTGGTGCATCGGCACCTGGATATGGCTGTCGCCGCGAGGAATTATGCACAGGGCGTGCTGGGATTGCGCGCGGAAGACCGACTGTTTTCAGTTTCGAAATTGTTTTTCGCTTACGGCCTGGGCAACGGCATGTATTTTCCGCTGCACTTTGGGGCTGCGACTATTCTGTATCCGGAGCGGCCGCGCGCGGACGAAATTGCGGCCGTGATTGCGGAGCATCGGCCGACCGTATTTTTTTCGGTGCCCACTTTTTATGCGTCGTTGCTGCGCGAGTCTGAAAAAGGACTGGCACTGGATTTTTCTTCGGTGCGGCTGGCGGTCTCGGCTGGGGAGTCTTTGCCGGCGGAGATATTCGAGCAATTTCGGCAGCGGTTCGGCGTCGAAATTCTGGATGGCATCGGCTCCAGTGAGATGCTGCACATATTTTTGTCGTCACGGCCGGGCGAGGCGCGGGCAGGGAGTTGCGGCCGGGAAGTTCCGGGTTACGAGGCGCGCATTCTGAACGATGCCGGCGAGCCTGCCGCGGCAGACGAAGCGGGGAATCTGTGGGTGAAGGGCGATAGCGCGTTCGCGGAATATTGGCGGATTCCGGAGCTTACGGCGCGGACCAAACGCGACGGCTGGGTGAACACCGGCGACAAATTCTCGCGCGACACGGACGGCTATTTTTATTATCGCGGCCGCGCGGACGACATGATGAAAGTTTCGGGCATGTGGGTCTCGCCCGGAGAAGTGGAGAACGCGCTGCTGGGCCACGCCGCGATTGCGGAATGCGCGGTGGTGGGGAACGCGGACGCGGTGGGCCTGGTACGGCCGGTCGCCTACATTGTGCTGCGCCAGAGCGTGACGAACACCGCCGGCGGACTCGACAGCGAAATTTATGGCTGGTTGCGCACTCGGTTGCCGGGATTTAAATGTCCGCAAGAGTATCGCTTTGTGAAGGAATTGCCGCGGACCGCGACCGGGAAGGTGCAGAGGTTTTTGCTGCGCGCCCTGGGCGGCGAGTCGAAAGTTGCCAGGTAGCTGTTGAAAGTCAAAGGCTAAATCGCCCGCCTTCGCAGGGAAAGCAGATCCCTCACCCGCTGGCGCCGGATCGAGATGACACCCACTTCGTTTCTTGCTGATAAAGATGTCCGAATCGCCTCGTAGACCTACATCCGACCACCCCATATGCAAGGCGGGTTCATCGAGCTGAGCAGAGACATATTGGCTCTTTACGGCTATAATTAGGCCTGTATTTTGGACTGCAGGAGTGAGCCAATGTTGCCGCTACATCTCCAGTCTGAAAGCCACATTCCGCTGTACGTGCAGTTGCGCGATCAGTTGCGCGCGCTGGTCCATTCGGGTGAGTTGCGCACGGGCGACCGGATTCCTGCTAGCCGGGAGCTGGCGATGCAGCTGGGCGTGCATCGGACTACCGTGGCCAACGCTTATGCGGAACTGGAATCCGAAGGCTTAATTCAGGGGCACGTGGGCCGCGGGACTTATATTTGCGGCGCGCCGGCGCGGCAGTTTACGCCGCCGCCGCGTTCGAACGAGAATGGCGGGTCGGTGCGTTGGGAAACTTTGTTTGCGGATGAGCGCGGCGAAGATGGCCTGAGCCGCCTGACTCCGGAAGTTCCGAAGGACGCGATCGGGTTTGTGGCCGCGCGTCCGCCGGAAGAATATTTCCCGCTGGAAGAATTTCGCAGTTGCTGCAATGCGGTCTTGCGCAGCGACGGTCGCAAGGTGCTGCAGATTGGGTCGTCAGACGGGTACGAGCCGCTGAAGAGCGCATTGATTGAATTTTTCCGCGAGGAAGGGCTTAGCGTTCGCAGCGAGCAATTATTGATCACCGGCGGATGCCAGCAGGCGATTGATCTGGTGTGCAAGGCATTCTTGCGTCCCGGGGATGCGGTGGCGCTGGAAAATCCGGCATATCCAGGAGCTCTCGCCACGTTCGGCGCGGCGCGAATTCGCACCCTCGCAGTGGCCGTAGATACGGATGACGCGCCGGCCGGTCGCTTAGGCCTGAATATTGACGCGCTGGAATCCGTCCTGATGCAGAACCGCGTGAAATTCATTTTCGCGACGCCGGATTTTCATAATCCTACCGGAACAGCTTTACCGATGACGGAGCGGCGGCGTTTGTTGGATATGGCCGCGCGTTATCAGGTGCCGGTCATTGAAGATTATATTTATGGGCGGCTGCGGTTGCGAGGGGCTGCAACGCCTTCACTTCGTTCGCTGGATCGCACGGGGAGCGTGATTCAGATTGATAGCGTTTCGAAGATTGCGTTCCCGGGTTTGCGCGTGGGTTGGTGCATCGGGCCGGAAAGCGTGATCGAGCGCTTGCGTCTGGTAAAGCAGGCGACCGATTTGCATACGGACCAACTGGCGCAGGCGACGCTGGCGGAATTCATCCAGCGCGGACATCTCGCGCGGCATCTGGCGAAGATGAAGAAAGTATTTCGCAGCCGGCTGGACGCGATGGAATCGGCCCTCGGGAAATTCATGCCGGAGGAAAGCTCGTGGACGCGGCCGGAAGGCGGGATGTCGGTGTGGTTGAGTCTGCCGGCAGGATTTGATGCGGGCGAATTGCTGATTCATGCGCGCGAGCGTGGGGTGATGTACGTGCCGGGGCGATATTTCTATCATCAGAATCCGCAGCCGAATACTTTGCGCCTGGGATTTGCCAGCCTCGATGAAAAGCGGATCGCTCGCGGGATTGAGATTTTGGGCGAGGTGGTGAAAACGGAGTTTCGCAAGAGGCAGCGCGGCGCGCGCAGTGAATTGCATTCGCGCGTGGCGTTGGTCTAAGGACATCGTGCTGCTGAAACCTAATCCGACGAATCTTTGTTTTGGCTGCGGCGGCGCCAATGAGCGCGGGATGCTGCTGACGTTCGAGCAGGATGATGATGCGAAACGTATTCGCGGGAATTTCCGGCTCGGTGCGGAATATCAGGGTGGGGCGGGATTCATTCACGGCGGTATCATAGCTACTGTGCTGGATGAAGTGATGGGGAAAGTATGCCGGTTCCGCGGAGTGCACGCGGTGACGGCGGAATTGACCATCCAATATTTGAAACCGGTGCCGGTAGATGCGGACCTGATTGTCGAAGGGCACGAAGTGGAAATGACCGGCAGAAATCTGTTTATAGTTGGCGAGATAGGCGATGTTTCGGGTAAGGTGTTGGCGCGCGGCAGGGGGCGATTTGTAATCGTTGATCCGAAACGCCTCGCGAAGCAAGCCGTGGCGACCGGTGCGCCCGAGGAATTGGCCCTAAAGCCGCTCGAGAAGTGAAATTCGCAGGCGAGACCGAGGGAGAAACTCGATGGAACTGATGAACAACAATTTGTGGCGCGTGAAAGTGGGCCTGGCGGAAATGTTGAAGGGCGGCGTGATTATGGATGTGACTAACGCCGAGCAGGCCAAGATCGCAGAAGACGCCGGCGCCTGCGCGGTGATGGCGTTGGAGCGCGTCCCTTCGGATATTCGTAAGGAAGGCGGAGTGGCGCGCATGGCGGCTCCGCGCATCATTCGCGAAATTATGGACACGGTTTCGATTCCGGTGATGGCCAAGGTGCGCATTGGGCATTTCGCCGAAGCGCAGGTGCTGGAAGCGCTCGAGGTAGATTACATCGACGAGAGCGAAGTGCTGACGCCGGCGGATGAAGCGCACCACGTGTGGAAGCACGGATATAAGGTGCCGTTCGTTTGCGGCGCACGAAATCTCGGCGAGGCGCTGCGCAGGATCGCGGAAGGCGCGGCGATGGTGCGCACCAAGGGCGAGGCAGGCTCGGGGAACATCGTAGAAGCGGTGCGGCACATGCGCACGATTGTCAGTCAGATGAAGCGGCTCACTCTGCTCGGCGAGGAAGAATTGGTGCACGAATCGAAAGAACTCGGCTCGCCGTTCGAGTTGGTAGCTTGGGTCGCGAAACACGGCAAGCTGCCAGTGCCGAATTTTTCGGCGGGTGGCATCGCCACTCCGGCAGACGCCGCGCTCGTCATGCAATTGGGCGCAGAGGCCGTGTTCGTCGGCTCGGGAATCTTCAAATCGAGCGATCCGGCGGTGCGCGCCCGTGCCATCGTGAAGGCCACCACGCATTACAAGGATCCGAAAGTAGTGCTGGAGGCGTCGGAGGAATTGGGAGATGCAATGAAGGGCCTGGACATTCGCCAGATGGACGAGAAGGATCTGCTGCAGACGCGCGGATGGTGATTCGCTAAGTAGGCTGGAGCAAATGAGTCGGAGTCGCAGCGACTCAACTAAGAATGGCAGCACCGTTCTCGAGCTCGTGAGAATGGACGACGGCACATTCGACCTTTTCCTTAATTCACGGCTGGAACGAAGCCGCGTGTCAGAAGCGTCGCTCTCCGAACAGATCTGTGTTCGATTTGGATTCCGCGGCACGGAGAATCGGTCGATCCTTCGCGCCGTCCACGATCACGGAAGAATAACCGCGACCTCAGGAAACCAGTGAACATCGGGATATCGGCAATACAGGGGGATTACGAGGCTCATGCCAGCGTGCTGAAGCGCTTGGGTGTTTCCTACACGTTTGTGCGGAAGCCTGGGGATTTGGCGGGGCTCGCTGGCGTGATTTTGCCTGGTGGTGAAAGCACTACGCATCTGAAGGTGATGACCGAGGAGGGGTTGTTTGAGGCGCTGAAGAAATTCGCGGCGGCGGATGGCGCGTTTTTTGGGACTTGCGCAGGGGCAATTTTGCTGGCGAGGGAAGTGCATGGGCCGGCGCAGGCTTCACTAGGGTTGCTGGATGCTTCGGTATTGCGCAACGGATACGGGCGGCAGCTGGCTAGCGACGTGCACATGGGACGGACCAAATTGCGCGCCGCGCCGCTGGAGATGGTTTTCATTCGCGCGCCGATCATTGAGTCGGTGGGGAAGGGCGTGGAAGTCTTGGCGGAAGATGCGGGGCATCCGGTTCTGGTGCGCGAGGGGAAGATCCTGGCGGCTACGTTTCATCCCGAGTTGAGTGATGATAGTGCGGTGCACGAGTATTTTGTGCGGATGGCGCGGAGTGGGGTGGCTGTTTCCGGGTAGCAGTGCTGCTGAGCCACGGCGGTCGGGCTTTGCGGGACCGTCGTAACGACGTCAACAGCGCGGGTTGGCGGTTCAATCCTTCCTGTATTTGTGAGATTCTGTCGCTCACATGAACGCTCCGGTAAAAGTGCTTTTCGTTTGCGTGGGGAATTGCGTGCGCAGCCAGATGGCGGAGGCGATCGCGCGGCATTCGTACGCGGATATTATTTTGGCGGAGAGCGCGGGAGTTTCCCCGCTGGGATTCATTGATGCGACCACGCAGGCGGTGTTGCGCGAACGGGGAATTTCGTTTGATGGGCAATTTTCAAAGGGGCTGCACAATCACAAGCTGCGGAAACCGGATGTGGTGATTAATATGTCTGGGATCCACGGCAAGGCGCTGTTTCCGGAACATGATGTGGAGGAGTGGCCGGTGCGCGACCCGTTCGGAGAGGATATCGCGCTGCATCGCGTGATTTGCGATGACATCACGGCGCGCGTGCAGGTGTTAGCGGCGCGTTTGCGTACGCAGGCAGCGAGCGCGGGCTAACCGTCGCAGGCCGAGGGTTGCAAACGACTAGAGCAGGGAACTATGCGGCGCGAAACGACAAGCGTATCCCAGGAAGATTACCTGAAAGCGATCTGGGAACTGGTGCAGGAAGAGCAAGCGCCGATCAGCGCGCGGCTGGCGGAGGATTTGGGCGTCACTCCTCCCGCAGTGACCGCGGCGCTGAAGCGCATGACGCGTGGCGGATATCTGCGCGTCCGTCGCGATGGGCACATCGAACTTTCGGCGAAGGGGCAGGAGATCGCCGGCCATCTGGTCCTGCGTCATCGCCTCGCGGAAAAGCTGCTCACCGATGTGATTGGCCTGGAGTGGGCGCGCGCGCACGAAGAAGCCGAGCGGCTCGAGCACGGGATTTCACCGGAAGTCGCGGAATTGCTGCTGAAGCGCTTCGGGCGCGACAGCCGCTGCCCGCACGGTGTGCCGCTGCTGGGCGGTATGGCCAAGCTGCGGCGGAGATTTGGCGCGGTGCGGTTGTCGGACGTCGCGGTGGGCAAGAGCTACGAGGTTCTGCGCGTCTACGAGAAGGACCCGAAGTTCTTGGAGTTTTTGACCGGACTTGGGTTGCATCCTGGGACGAAAGTGCGCGTTCATCAGCGGGAATATGACGAGACGATGGTCTTGTCCGTCGCAGGCCACGCCGCACGCATTCATTTAGGCAAGCCTGCGACGCAGAGAGTTTGGGTCCGGGAGGCCGCGTAGTTTGTGGTATCGCAAGTCGCCCGCGACCGTGGCGCGGACCACTGCCAATCGGTCGGTTGGCGTTCCAGGGCGACCCGGACTTCGCGACCGGGGGCACTTCGAGCGCCAATGCCGCCATCGAAAAAAATGATGCGGCGTATTTGCGCGGCCTATTGCAACCGGGCGGGCTGGGCGACTATGATACGCGGTGCTAGCCCCCGCAGGGTGACTGGAATGGTCCAGAAAGCCTTGATTACTTCGCGCAGCTTCCAGCCAGGTGCAAAGACGACGAACATTTTTCTCTCGGCGGTCGGTTCCAGGCGGATTCAAGGAACTGCGCACATGACGCAAAGCGACACCAAGATTTTGAATTTCCGGAAAATCAACGAAGACCGAACGAAGACTGAAGGAGGAACACGACATGGCAACTGCATCCGTAGCGGTAAGACCGAATGAAGATGTGACCGGGTATGTGACCAAGACCCGCAAGATGCTGATCAACGGCAAGTGGGTTGACGCGGCTTCGGGCAAGACGTTCAAGACCTACAATCCGGCGACCGGCGAAGTGCTTTCAAACATTGCCGAGGGGGATAAGGAGGACATCAATCGCGCCGTGCAGGCGGCGCGCGCGGCGTTTGAGAGCGGGCCGTGGTCGAAAATTTCACCTTCGGAACGCGGGCGAATGATCTGGCGCCTCGCGGATTTGCTGGAAAAGCATCAGGAAGAATTCGCACAGCTGGAATCGCTCGATAACGGCAAGCCACTGAAGATTGCGCGCGTGGCCGATCTGCCGCTTTCCATTGACCATTTCCGTTACTACGCCGGTTGGGCGACGAAGATTGAGGGCCACACGGTTCCGATGTCCGGTTGGAAGCAGGGCATGTTCCACGCGTACACCTTGCGCGAGCCGGTGGGCGTGGTCGGTCAAATCATTCCATGGAATTTCCCGCTGCTAATGGCGGCTTGGAAATTGGGTCCGGCTCTGGCGACGGGTTGCACGATTGTGCTGAAGCCAGCAGAACAGACTCCGTTGACGGCGCTGCGCCTGGGCGAATTGATCCAGGAAGCGGGGATTCCGGATGGAGTCGTGAATATCATCCCGGGCTACGGCGAGACGGCCGGTGCTGCACTTGCAGCGCATCCGGACGTGGATAAGATTGCGTTCACGGGTTCCACCGAAGTGGGCAAGCTGATTTTGCAAGCCGCGGCGGGGAACTTGAAGAAGGTTTCGCTGGAATTGGGCGGGAAGTCGCCGAACATTATTTTCGATGATGCGGATTTGGATTCTGCGATTCCTGGGGCGGCGAGCGCGATCTTCTTCAATCAGGGGCAGTGCTGCTGCGCTGGTTCGCGGCTGTATATCGAGAAGAAAGCTTTCGATAAGGTGGTGGAAGGCGTGGCGGAGAACGCTTCGAAGATCCGTGTGCGTCCGGGATTCGATCCGGAAAGCGATTTGGGTCCGCTCGTTTCCGAAGAGCAACTGAATCGCGTTTGCGGCTATTTGGAGAGCGGCGCGAAGGAAGGCGCGAAGGCAGTTACCGGCGGTTCGCGCGAAGGGACGACCGGTTACTTTGTGAAGCCGACTGTGCTGGTGAACACCAATCCAAAAATGAAAGTAGTGCAGGAAGAAATTTTTGGACCAGTGGTTACCGCGATTCCGTTCAGCGATCCGAGCGAGATCGTGGCGACCGCTAACGACACGATCTATGGCTTGGCCGCTGGGATTTGGACGCGCGACATCAAGAAGGCGCACAGCATGGCGTCCAAGATCAAGGCTGGCACGGTGTGGATCAATTGCTACAACGTGTTCGACGCATCACTTCCGTTTGGCGGCTACAAGCAGTCTGGTTGGGGCCGCGAGATGGGGCACGAAGTGCTGGAGCATTACACGGAAGTGAAGTCGGTGTGCGCCGCGCTCTAGTTCGGGCCCACGAATAAGAATCAGAGTTTGGTAGGGCACGGCAAGCCGTGCCCTTACCCGACCCCAGACAAGAGTGACATCTGGTTATGGGAGCCGAGCGTTGGTTGCTCGGCTCTTTTTGTTTCTGTAATGTTCTGCTGGCAGCGCGAGGCAAGCCTCGCGCGAAAGAAAGCGGCGCCAAGCCGCCGCACTCCATAGGGGTTTTTATGTTGATTGAAGTGGCGTTGAACGGAAGGAGGACGCGCGCGGAGCACGCACGGGTGCCTTGTTCGCCGGTCGAGTTAGCCGCAGCTGCGAAGGAAGCGGTGGCGGCGGGGGCAGGCGCGGCGCACTTTCATGTGCGCGGGCTCGATGAGCGTGAAAGTTTGGACGCCGACGATGTGGCGCGTGCGGTCGCGGCTGTGCGCGCGGCGATTCCCGGGATTCCGTTTGGCGTGAGCACTGGTTTGTGGATGGTACAGGATCCGCGGGTGCGTCACGAGAAAGTGGCGGCCTGGGAAACTTTTCCGGATTTCGCTTCGGTGAACTTCAACGAAGAGGGCGGAATTGCGCTGGCGGAAATGTTGCTCGCGAAAGGTATGGGCGTCGAGGCGGGGATGGGCAGCATGCTGGCCACCGAGAAATTTCTAGAGAGCGGGCTGGCGCCGCGTTGCCGGTGGGCCTTGCTGGAACCGGAGCAGCAGGAGATGGATGCCGCGCTCAGGGTTGTCGCGAAGATTGAGGAGATGTTGCGCGGCGCTGCGATCGCTTTGCCGATTATTCTGCATGGGCTGAATCGCACGGCGTGGGAATTTATTGATGTAGCGGCGCGACGGGGGTACGGCACGCGGATTGGATTCGAGGATGTCTTGACTTTGCCGGACGGCGGCCACGCGAGCAGCGATGCGGAGTTGGTGGCGGAGGCCGGCAAACGCGCCAGAAAGTTAGGACTCGGGAGCGTCGGCCGTTAAGTCGAGTTTTCCTTGCTTAAGCGCAGTCCAAAAGGATTTCGATGTCATCGTCTGGCAAACTTCGCCCCAACCGTTCGCTTCATGCGCCGCCCGTGTTGGCTTTTTGATCCTTTAATTGCTGCTTCCAGCCTAGGATGCGCGCTTTGTTGCCGGCTTCCTCGGCTTCGGGGACCATGCCTTTGCGTTGATAAGCGCGGGAGATGGTGGTCCAGGCGAGGATGTCGTCGGGGTCGAGCGCCAGGATGCGGCGCGCGGTTTCAATGCTGCGGTCAAAATCCTGCTGAGCGTGATAGGCTTGCGCCAAGCCATGGAGCGCGTCGCTAAATTTAGGATTGAGTTCCAGGGCGCGCGTGTATTCCGCGATTGCTTCCGGGAGTTTTCCTTCGCCGAAAAAATCTATGCCTGCGTAGTAGTGGTCTTCCGCGCTTTCGGGAGCTTGGCTCGTCACGTTGTGATTCTAGCACCCACGCCGCCATGTTGAACGCTCTTCGCTACTACTGGATTATCGCGCGGGGATACCGGCTGCGGCCTTGGGCCTCGCCGTATTTGCAGTGGAGGCTGGAGACTTTCTTCGGCAAGGACGCAGCCGATCTCGACGCGGGGAAATTCTTTAGCTTGATGTGGCGCGAACGTACGCGGATGGAGCGATTCTTGGATTGGGTGGCCGAGCGGCGGCGCGAACAGCGGTCGTAGGTCGGCGAAACGCTCATAAGCGCGCGGACATGCGCGACATTATTTTGCCGCTGGCGGAGATTACCGAAAGAATCAGGTGGTCGCTTAGCGGGACGCTGTGGTCGCGCAGTTTGATTACGTAGAGCATGCGATTGTCGCCTTCTTCCATTTGCAGCGGCTTGCGCTCGATCGTCACATTGGCGACAGGTCGCAGATACAGCCCGCGTTTCCATTGCACCCGAAATTGTATTCCTTTGATGATGTCCGGAGTTTTGGCCGGGGTGTAGATGTTGGCGTCGCATACCTCGATGCGGATATTGATTTCGATGGTCAGGTAATCCGGAAAGAAATCCACGGCTTGAGAGTTTCTGCGGAATTCCGAGCCTTGCGGCGTGTCGATTCGTTCCAGCCCGTTGAAGAAGCCCAGCGATTGCAGGACGGGGATGAAATTCACGCAGACATCGCCGGCGCGGATTTGTCCGGTGGAAAGTGTGACGTCGTCCTTGTATTCATGCATCCGTCCGGCGCTGCCTTCGGAAGATTGCGCGCGCGCGATGGGCGCGAGCAGCAGGCAGGCTGCGGCGAGGGGAAACGCGATTGGCCGAATGACTTTCATCTTCAGCGGGCGACTCGCAACGGATGCAGGACGGCGCGAAATTCCATGCAGCCACGATATAACGCGGCGTCGGGGACTGGCAACTGTGGTGGCACGCTGCGGTGTCGAGAAAGACGGCGAGGAAATCGCGCCCCGCCCTTCAGGCGTATAATGGGCGTGCCCGGCAAACACCATGCAGGACCTGAAAATATTGCAAAAATCGGCGGAATTGCACGAAGCGCGCTGGTGGGAGGCCGAGGCGGACGGCAAAGTGCATTGCTATCTATGTCCGCGGCATTGCCATATTGGCCAGGGGCAGGCGGGGTTCTGCTACATACGCGCGAACCAGGGCGGAAAGCTTTACAGTTTGGGCTATGCGCATCCGGCGGCGATGCAGATTGATCCCATCGAGAAGAAGCCGCTGAACCATTTTCTTCCGGGCACGCGCGTATTTTCCATGGGCACAGCGGGCTGCAATATGGGCTGTTTCTTCTGCCAGAATTGGGACATTTCGAAATCGCGCGCGGACCAGGTGGGCTCCTCGTACGTGCCGCCGGAAGACGTGGCGCTGCTCGCGATTCGCAATCACTGCGAGTCGATCGCGTTCACTTACAACGAGCCGACGATTTGGGGTGAGTATGTGATTGATATTTGCCACGCGGCGAAAGAAGCGGGGCTGAATACGGTGATGGTGTCGAACGGATACATCACCTACGAGGCGTTCCACGATATTTACGACCACATTGATGCGGCCAACATTGATCTGAAAGCATTTACCGAGAAATTCTACGGGCAGATTACGCTGACGCATTTGCAGCCAGTACTGGATGCGTTGCTGTGGCTGAAAAATGAAACGAACGTCTGGTTTGAGATCACAAACCTGATGATTCCCACGTTGAATGACGCCGCTGAGGAGACGCGCGAACTGTGCGGGTGGATTTTGGACAATTTGGGGCCTGACGTGCCTCTGCATTTTACTGCATTTCATCCCGATTTTAAATTGCAGGATAAGCCGCGAACGCCGCCGGAAACTTTGCACGCGGCGCGGAGGATCGCGTTAGAGATGGGATTGCACTACGTGTACGAGGGAAATATCCATAGCGATGGGGCGCACACGTCTTGCCCGGCGTGCCGGACTTTGCTGCTGCAGCGCTCCTGGCACGATGTGCAGCTGAATCGTTTGCAGGAAGGTAAGTGCCCGAAATGTGGAGCGGCGATTCCGGGCCGCTGGGCCAATCCTCATGGCAAGACTCCGCAGAAACTTTACGAACACGCACGCGTCACAGCTGCATCTAAGTATTCGGATCTGAATCTGTAATCCTGTGCATCGAATGCTCCTCCGGCTGGACGGTAGCTTTTCTTCGTGTGTAACGAACTGTGGCAACAGTGCGTAATAATAGTGTGGGTGACATGACTGGCGCATCTAACGGATTTGCTGTGCGCACCGAACGTGTGTCGCGGCAGTATGCGATGGGCGATGCGCTGGTGCATGCGGTGGATGATGTTTCGATCGCGGTGCGGGCAGGGGAATTTGTGGCGCTCCTCGGCAGCTCCGGCTCGGGCAAGTCCACGCTACTGAATCTGCTGGCGGGGCTCGACCGGCCTACCTCCGGTGCGATTTACGCGCACGAACAAAATCTTGCGGGAATGACTTCGCAGGAATTGGCGCATCATCGCAGCCACACCGTGGGCATGGTGTTTCAGGCCTTCAATTTATTGCCGCGGATGACGCTGGAAGAGAACGTCGAGTTGCCGCTGCGTTTGGCGGAGGTGGATCGCGCGGAGAGACCGGCGCGTGTGCGCGAGGCTGTCGAGCGCGTAAGCCTGGCGGCGCGTTTGACGCATCGGCCGAGCGAACTTTCCGGCGGGGAACAGCAGCGCGCGTCGCTGGCGCGCGCGTTGGTGAACCGACCGACGATTCTGCTGGCCGATGAGCCGACGGGGAACCTCGATAGCGTTACGGGCGATGCCATCATGCATCTCTTACAAGAAATAAATCGCAACCTGCAGATGACCATTGTTATGGTGACACACGATAAAGTGCGCGCGGCGCGTTATGCGCACCGGATTATTACCATGCGCGACGGAAAATTGGTGCCCGAGGGAGCCAGCGATGAAATTGCGTGACCTGACGGAGTTGGCGGCGCGCAATTTGCGGGAAGCGGTACTGCGGAATTCGTTGACGACCCTGGGAATTGCGGTGGGCGTGGCGTCGCTGGTGGCGATGCTGTCGTTGGGAGTGGGATTGCAGGAATTGGCTAGCACGCGGCTGTCGCGCTCCGGGTTGTTCGACGCGGTGTTTGTGACGACGCAGGCGAATATGCGGGCCTTTGGCGGGCCGCCGCGCGCTTCGGCTGAACGCAGTTCGACTCAGCCGGCGCGAAAGCTGGACGAAGAGGCGCGGCGTCAGTTGGCTGAGATCAAGAATGTGGTGGAAGTGTACCCTGAGGTGCGCTTTCCGACTGAAGTGCAGTTCGAGGGCAAGCCTTACATGACGACCGTCGCCGGGATTCCGGCGTCGGCGCGCGGTGACGGGGCGTTCGACGAGATGAAGGGAGGGTTTTTCTCCGGACCCGAAGCGAATGAGGCGATTCTGCAGATTGAATTCGCGCGCGACCTTTCCACGCAGGCCGATTCACTGATTGGCAAGGATTTGGTACTGCGTTATGCGGAGAAGCAAGCGTTGCCTCCGGACGATTCTACGCCGGGGCAATCTAAGGCAAATCGTTCCGCAGCGAATCATTCTGCGATCAGTAACACCGTGACTTCGGACGCGCCAGCGTCTGGCGGATTTTCGCTGGTGCCGCGGGAATTGAAATTGCGCATTATTGGAGTGGTGGAGACGGAACCGGCTACGGGATTCGGCGGGTTTGGCCGCGGGCGATTGCTGATTCCTCTGCAGATCGCGCAGAATCTGCGGATCGCGCAGCCTACTGATATGCGCGAAATGCTGCGCGGAAATACAGGAAAGCCGGCGTATGAAACTCTGACGGTGCGTGTGAGTTCGCCGAAAGCGGTGCAGGGGGTCGAGGACACGGTCAAGGGCATGGGCTTCGGGACGTTTTCAATTTTGGATGCGACGAAGAATTTGATGTTGTTCTTCACGGTGTTTGACTCGTTGCTGCTGATTTTCGGAAGCCTGGCGCTGACGGTGGCGTCGCTGGGCATTGTGAACACGCTGGTGATGGCGATTCTGGAGCGGCGTCGCGAGATTGGAATCTTAAAGGCGCTGGGGGCGGCGGATCGCGATGTGCGCCGCTTGTTTTTCGTGGAAGCGGGCGCGATGGGATTGCTGGGGGGAGTGCTGGGTGTGGCAATGGGATGGCTGATTGGCCGTGCGCTTACGATAGGGACCAATGCTTACTTGAAGCGCCAAGAGCTGCCGGCCATCGACATATCGTCGATCCACTGGTGGATGGTGGCGCTGGCGATTGGCGTTTCATTTTTCGTGAGTTTGGCGGCGGGGATGTATCCGGCGTCGCGAGCGGCGCGGCTGAATCCGGTGGAGGCGCTGCGGTATGAATAGGGCCCGCGGGCGGGCGCTGAGTTTCGCCGCTGTGCTTCTGATGCTGGGTTGCGGCGCGATTTGTGCTGCGCCGGCTGTAGCCGCGCCGGGAAGAGCTGAGTGCCGCACGGCGCCGAGCAAGATTCTGGGGCATCCCGTTCCGTATTGCGTGATTCTTCCTTCCGATTACGACGCCAATAAGACGAACGACTACCCCGCGCTCTATTTTCTGCATGGGTTGGGCGGCAACGAGCAGTTGCTACTGAATTCCGGCGGCTTGAATATGATTCAGGATTTGCGCGATCAGAAACGGATAGGGGAATTTCTGATTGTCGCGCCGGACGCCGGCCGCAGCTTTTACATTAATTCGCGCGACGGTAAAATGCGCTACGAGGATTTTTTCATCCGCGAATTTCTACCGTTCGTTGAGGGCCATTACCGCGTGCGCGCGGAGAGAAAGGCGCGCGGCATCGCCGGCGTTTCCATGGGCGGGTATGGCGCGCTGCGCTTCGCTTTGCACTATCCGGAACTGTTCGCGGCGGTGAGCGCGCACAGCCCAGCGCTGATCGAAACGCTGCCAAACATCAAGGTATCGCGCGATCAGGCTGTGGCCGTCGCGGAGGTGTTGGGCAAGGCCTTCGGTTCGCCGGTGGATGCGGCGTTCTGGCAGCGCGAGAGCCCGTTTACGATCGTGAAGGATGGGCCGCGGGCTGCGGGACTGCGAATTTATTTCGATTGTGGCAGCGACGATGAGTTTGGCTTCAACAAGGGCAACGCGCAATTCGATCAGTTGCTAACGGCGCGAGGCATTCCCCATGAGTTTCACCTCTACCCCGGTGGCCACGATTGGGATTATTTCGCCGAGCACCTGCCCGCTTCGTTCGAGTTTCAGTCGCGCGCCTTTGGATTTGCAGCGCCCGCGAAGTAAATCCAAGCTGTTGAGAGTCGGCCGCAAGTAGCCGTTGCTGCCGAGTGATTTTTCTCAACTTCATCTAGATAACCTCCAGCCTTGTGTGCAGCGCAGACCTCAAGACCAGAGTTACGGCAGGCGGACTCCAGGGAACATGCGGATGGATGCTCTTTTGGCGTATCCGCAGGAAGGAAGGGACTCGGCGCAAAAAAAAGGCCCGCTTACCAGTTCGTCTGGCGAGCGCCCTTGGGAGAGTTCCCAAAAAGGGCTAAGCAGCTACAGCCGTGTGCTCACACGCGCGTCCCGCCCTGCCACGATTTTTCTTTGGCATCGACAATCGGACGTAACGCGAACCCGCGGGGGTGGCCGACTGCATTTCTAATCCCTATTCTCGATGGCAGAATCCAACGATTTGGAAATGCAATTTTCGGAGAAGTGCTGGGAACGTTTCAGGGGTTTAGTTTGCGCGATGTGGCGAGTAACTCTGCCACGAGACTTTCTATCGCGGAATCAGCTGCAACCGAGGCGAAATAGTTCTCCCAGTTTACGTCGGGGAAGCCCATGCGAGTGGCTTGGGCGGGGAGTTGTTCGCGGAGTTCGGTGGCGTCGCGGCCTGGCAGCGCGGTAAGCGCTTCGAAGACGACGCGGTGTTCGGAGTCTTGCCAAAGGTGCGGGCGCAGCCGCGCAAGGATGATTGCACGCGCGGCTGAATTGTCTGTGCGCGATGACGGGTTGCTACAGAGTGCGCGGAGAATTCTGGATTCGAGGTCGAGATTGAGCACGGGCAACTGTGAACGAGAGAACCGCGGGAGCACCTGGTGGCGCTCCCTGACTCTGGCCCAAAATTATGCTGCGCTGGAAACTACCGGACGCACGAAGTCGATGCGGTCGATGGCCACTGCCACTCCGAAGACTGGCGTTACTTCGCCCGGCAGTTGCGTGCTGCGCAGGGTACGGGCGCTGGCACGGACCAGGACGGACGTGCCACGCTCACGCTCTGCAGGAAGCGAAAATGTAAGCTCCAGACCGGTGCCGGATTCAATCGCAACATCGGAGTGGAAGAAAATGCCAGTACGGGAGACGTCTCGCAATTGCCCCGTATGAAACTCCAGTGGGCGGTGCTTGGACATACAGACCTGTACGGGCAGGTAAACCTCGTAGCGTCTAGCCTTTCTGCGCTCTCCCATAATATACCCCCAAAGTTAGATGCACGACGACAGCCAAGGGAATCTGGGCGTCTTCTATTGAAAACATGGGATTTACGCCGTTGGAGTGGGCTTCAGTACGGGAAGGGCAATGCAAATTGTTCCCAGTGTAGGAAATAGCTCCATGGTTTTGGCACGTTTGCCGAGGTGTTGGCACGCTGTTGTGGGCGGATAATTCTGCGGGCGTGGGAGTTTATTCTAATGGTTTGGGGCTGTGGCTGCCGATACCGGCACCAGACTGGGCGATGCTTTACAGCCACGATCACCACTACGACTTTGACGGCCGCGGTGGTGTGGCAGCAATCGCGCCGCACCGCTTGAAGCCTGAGGCACGAAAACGGAGCGTGGTGCGGTCACACAGGAACGCTAAGCGGGGGATTGGCGAACCCCAGGGGTTGCGTTCGGACACAAACTCTGAGAACCGCCACGGCGGTTCTCAGGATAAATCGTGCTTGGCGCGATTTATAGAACCGGGTCGTGGAGTACGGAGGTGCCCTCGGCTTCGGTCAGGATGCCTTTGCCGATCATCAAGTGGATCAGGCGAACTAGGGCCGTCCATTCCGGGCCGCGATGGCTTCCAGGAGGCATCGGCATGCGCACGAGCTCAGGGATCATCTGGCAGTCGCCAGTGATTTCCGCCAGCCATTCGCCCAGGGCGGTGCGACGCGCTTCGTCCTGGTCGTCAAACGAGATTCCCATTCCCAGGCCATGCTGCGAGTAGACGACCGTGCCGCCGGTCTGGAAGGTGGTCTTAGCTTTCTGCAGGGTGACGCGGACCTTGGAGCCTGTAGGAAAGGGGCAGACGGTATCGACGAAGCAGCCGCCGGGGCCCAGGTCCGTGGTGCGGGTGGAGAAGCGCGCGCCGGATTTGAGTTCGACGACTTCGGCGGCGGCGGTGAACATGTGCCGGGCGGTGCCGCGGCGTTCGGTTTCAAGTACGCCCGCGGCCTTGGCGGCCGAGTGCGAGATCTTGTGATTCGAAGAGTTGTGCATTATTTCATCCTTTGGCAGCCCCCAACTTCCTGCTGCAGGTGTGGTTGAAGTTGCTACAGCAGGAAACGGACCGCGATCCCCATGGCGGCGTCGGGCCGCTCTTCCATGCGAACGATGGTGCCGAGAAATTTTTTGTGGGCTGAGATTTTCTTGCCAAACGGGAAAGTGACCAGCAGGCGCATGCCTACGAAATAGTGCGGCATGCATGTGGCGAAATAGAGTCCGTCGCGCGTGAAGTCGGTGACTTCGCCAACGTCGGCGATATCCATAAAGCGCGCGTCGAAGGGCCGCACTTCCACTGGCAGAGACATTTTCAGGCGCTCGCGGCGCCGCGTTTGGCGTGCAGCCGATTTCTTCGATGGAGCGTAGGCTGCGGAATGCGGAGCATGAACTGCCGTGGCCATGAACAACCTCCAAGATGCAATCAGCGCGTAACGTCGCTCCATTGAATGTAGGTTGCAGGTTAAAAGCTGCCAATAGGACGGCGGTACTACCGGATGCTTACTTACGGTTAGCAGGTGTCGCCGCCGAGCGTGCGGAAGGGGGCTAACGCCTGTGTTTGCAGCGAGATAATCCCTGGAATAGGAAGGTTGTAGGGGTACCGAGTTTCCTTG
>Ga0210391_10000770_pt1 | contig 31401 bp, 35 predicted proteins | sample IncBWC12OmetaG_FD_160573 | JGI IMG/M metagenome (GOLD analysis project Ga0210391, IMG submission 160573) | Forest soil microbial communities from Barre Woods Harvard Forest LTER site, Petersham, Massachusetts, United States - Inc-BW-C-12-O ... | reverse complement strand
CTTCCGATCTGTGCTTTCCGGATGCACCCATTCCGAAGATGCTTCAGCGGGAAGAAAGGTCAGGGACGGCATGCTCGTTGTCATGAAAGCGCAGGCGACGCAGGAGGAAATCCAGGCGGTCTGTGAACACATTGGGGTGTTGGGATTCCGGGCGCATCCGATGCCCGGCGCCACGCGCACAGCCATTGGGATCACCGGGAACCAAGGGCAGGTCGAATCGGGCACCTTGGAAGAAATGTCGGGCGTCGCGGAAGTTATTCCGGTTTCGAAGCCCTATAAGCTGGTCAGCCGCGATGTTAAGGAAGAGGACACGATCATCCGCTTTCCGGGCACGAACGCCACGATTGGCGGGCGCGACCTGGCCATGATTGCGGGGCCGTGTTCGATTGAGACGCGGGAGCAGGCGTTTGCGATTGCCGAACAGATCGCCGCGGCTGGAGCGCAGTTCTTTCGCGGCGGCGCGTATAAGCCGCGCACTTCACCATATGCCTTTCAGGGTCTGGGCGAGGACGCGCTCAAGATCATGGGGGAGATTCGCGACCGCTTCGGGCTGCGCATCGTAACCGAGGCAATCGATAACGAGGTGCTTGAACTGGTGAACGACTACGCCGATGTGATCCAGATTGGCGCGCGCAACATGCAGAACTATTCCCTGCTGCGGGCCGCAGGACGCAAGCGCAAGCCTGTGCTGCTGAAGCGCGGCATGTCGGCGACGCTGGAAGAGTTTCTGATGGCTGCCGAATACGTGATGAGCGAGGGTAATTACCAGGTGATTCTCTGCGAGCGCGGCGTGCGCACGTTCGCCGATCACACGCGCAATACGCTTGACCTGAGTATCGTGCCCGCGGTTCAGAGACTGAGCCATCTGCCGATCCTGGTCGACCCGAGTCACGGCACAGGCAAGCGGAACAAGGTCGTTCCTATGGGCCGCGCTGCAGTTGCGGTAGGAGCGGACGGGCTGATCGTTGAGGTGCATCACCAGCCGGACAAGGCTCTTTCCGACGGGGCGCAGTCGATCTATCCCGAGCAGTTTGTCCAACTGATGGACGAGGCCAGCCAGATTGCGAACGTGCTGCGCCGCAACGTTCCGCATGGCATCGAGCTTACGGAGGCTGTGGGAGCGAGGTCTGCCGGCGCTCGATAGAATGCGTCAAAACGTCTTCAAGTGCAAAGCTCCGGTCTCTCTCCCTTTCGCAAAATATGCGAAAGGATGGCGGCCGCGATTGCTCGGCCTTTTCTTTTCGTGCGGGATTCTGCTGGTCTTTTCAGGGCTAGGGTGCAGACGGCAGCATTTCCCCCAGTATCCTGCCGATTATCGCGAGTTCGCGTATGTCACGAACGGGGGCAGCAATACAGTTACGGTTCTCGACCTGGTGAATCTGCGGCAGGATCGAGTGCTGGCGGTGGGGGCGGAGCCGACCGGCGTGGCCGCGAATCCGGCGCGCAATGAGGTGTATGTCGTCAACTCGGGCAGTGGCAGCGTGAGTGTGATCGACGCCGAGAAGAATCGGGTGGTGGCGACGATTGCCGTGCATCGCAAGCCTTATTTCATCGATGTGGACAGCGCGGGCCGCCGGGCTTATGTCGCCAATTCCGGATCAAACAATGTCTCGGTGATCGATCTTGATAAACGACGGGAAATCGGCGCGATTGGCGTGGGCGAGGCTCCGGGGCTGGCGAAGATTTCGCCGGATGGCGGAAGCCTGGTTGTGACGAATCGCATGAGTGGCAGCGTTTCGGTGATCGATCCCGAGAAGTTCAAGGTGCGGGCGGTGTTCGCGGGTTGTCCACAGGCAACGGATGCGGTGATTCTGCCCGATTCGTCTAAGGCCTTTGTGGCCTGCTCAGGCGGCCACCAGGTGATGGCGGTCGGCCTTGCTCGGCCGTCGAGTCCGATCAATCGCGAGCATTCTGACCGGCTGCTGAGTTTTCTGGATGTGGGCAAGACGCCAGTGCATCTCGCGTTGAAGCCGGATGGCGGCGAGATTTTTGTTTCGAACTTCGACAGCGATTCGATTTCGGAGATTGCAACCGGGACGAATGAGGTGGGCGGGGCTTATCTCGTGGGCGCGCATCCTTCAAGCGGCGTGGTAAGCGCGGACAATTCGATGCTGTGGGTGAGCAACTTCAATGCCGATTCGATCGGCGTGTATTCGATCGATGATGGCAGGCTGATTAATACCGTGCACGTCGGGGGCGGTCCGGATGCGCTGGCGTTTTCGGCGAATGGCTTTCTGCTGCTGGCGGTGGATGCACGGTCGGGCGATGTGTCCGCGGTGCGAACGCAAAGTTATGCGTCGAATGGCGCGCTACGCGCGGGCTCGCTGTTCACCATGTTGCCCGCGGGTCAGAGGCCGAATGGGATTGCAGTGAAGGCATTTCGAGTGAAGTGAGGGTTGCGCGTCCAGCGATACGTGCTTTCGGCGCATAAAGTTAACGCTGAATTTCGGAGAGCTTCGTTTCCTCAGGTACATCGGTGGGGCTTTCGAAGTGGAGGCGATAGCCGTCGGGGTCGGAGAGCATGGTGTCCCACAGGCCGTTTCCTACCTGCGGTTCGGATGCCTCGATGCCGCGCGACCTGACTTCGTGGTAGATGGCGATAGCGTCCTCGCACTGGAACCACAGAGAGACGCCCTGGCCTAGCTTGCCGCCGGGCGGCATCGAGGCCAGCATCTTGTTTGCACAGGTTTGCAGCATGAGGGCGGCTCCGCCGAGCTCGAGCCAGCACCAGCGAATCTCTCCGTCGACGACCCACTGGTTTGTCCGGGTAAAGCCGAGGCCGTCAACGTAATAGCGGAGAGACCGCTCCATGTCAGAAATGCAGAAGAACGGAACGACCTGCTTGACGTTGTGCGGGGATGTGGTGGAGTCGCTCATGGGTTCCTCATTGCTCGCGGAGCGTCTTCATCGGATCGACACGCGCGGCCCGCCAGGCGGGTGCGGCGCTGGCGAGGATTGAGATTGCGATGAGCAATCCGGCGACGGCAATATAAGTCACCGGATCGAAGGCGTGCACTCCGTAGAGCTGGCTGGAGATAAAGCGAGTAAAGATTACGGACCCCGATAGGCCGACTGCGACCCCGGCGGCGGCGAGAATCAATCCTCGCTTGAGAATGAGCTTGAGCACATCACCGCGCTGGGCTCCGAGTGCCATGCGCAGGCCCATTTCGTTGCTGCGCTGCGCGACCATGTACGACAAGACAGCATAGAGTCCGATGGCGGACAGAAGCAGAGCCATCACCGCGAAGGACGACAGGAGCAGAGTAGTGAAACGCGGAGCCGACGCGGCGGCGGAGACCAGGTCGTCGAGCGTATGGACATGGTAAAGCGGGACATCGCGATTGATAGAACCGATCAGCGTGCGCAGAGGCGTGGTGAGCGCCGTGGGATCGCCACTGGTGCGCAGGACCAGCGTAGGCGCGGTGACGCCGCACTGAGCAAGCGGCAGATAGTAGGTCGGGCGCGCGTTCTTGATGAGGCTGTTCTGCTTGATGTCGCCGACGACGGCGACGATCTCGCGCATGACTTCAGGGTGGACTCCATCGCTGATGCCCGGCTTGATGTGCTTGCCGATTGGGTTTTCGCCGGGGAAGAATTTGTTGGCGAAGCTCTGGTCCACAATCACAACGGGCGTGGCTGTGGCGGTGTCTGTCGCGGCGAAATCGCGCCCGCTCAAGATGGGGATGCGGAGAGTATTGAAGAAGTTGGGCGTAACGATACGAACACCGCCGCCGGGCTTTTCTCCCGTCGCTGATGGTCGACCCTCGATATCAAAGGACACGCCGATGTTGGAGCCCGAGAATGGCAGCGGCCATCCGGCTGCGGCGGATTTTACTCCGGGGAGGGCTGCAAGCTGGGGGAGGAGCTGATCATAGGACTGCGAGACTCGGGTGGCATAGCCCTTGCCCGATGGATAGCTGAGATCGGCGGTGAGAACGTTGTGGCGGTCAAAGCCGGGATCGACGGCGAGCACGCGCACAAAACTGCGGATGAAGAGTCCGGAAGTGACAAGCAGCACCAGGCCGAGAGCGGTTTCGGCGATGACCAGCGTGTTGTGCAGGCGATGCTGGCCGCGTCCCGCGGTCACGCTGCGCGTGCCGTCGCGCAGAGCGAGCGACGGATCGAGACGCGACATGCGCACAGCGGGAAAGACTCCGAAGAAGAGGCCGGTAAGGACCGACGTGATCACAGTGAAGGCGAGGACGGTGGAGTCGACGCCGATGGTCTCGAGCCGGGGCAGGTTCTGCGGAACAAAACGCAGCATGGCCTGAAGAACGAGAATCGATAGCGCGAGGCCAAGCAATCCTCCGCAAAACGAAAGAACAATGGATTCGAGCAGGACCTGCCGGATGATTTCGACGCGGCTGGCTCCCAGGGCCGCCCGGAGCGCGATCTCCGCGCGGCGGCGCGAAGCACGGGCAAGCATGAGGCCGGCGACGTTCGCACAGGCAATGAGGAGCACCAGGGAGACAGCAGCAAAGAGGATGCGAATAGCCGGCCGGGAGTCTCCGATGAGAGCTTCGAGCTCTGGCTTGGCCTGCGCAGCGTTATAGAACTTGTTGGTCTCGGGATACTGCGTGGAGAGATTGCGGTCGATGACGCTGAGGTCCGCACGAGCCTGATCGAGAGTGACCCCGGGCTTCAGACGTCCGATGACGTCGAGCATGTGCTCGCCTCGGCTCTGCGTGGCTGGCGTTTCGCCTTCGGCATCGACTGCATTGGGGGCAATACTCATCCAGAGTTGCGGTGCAGGATTCTGGTAAGGAAAACTGAAACTCTCCGGCATCACCCCTGCGATGGTGTAGGCCGAGCCGTCGAGCGTGATGGTCCGGCCAACGATGTCAGGACGAGAACCGAATGCCGTTTGCCAGAGTTGATGGCTCAGCATAGCGGTGTTCTGACCGGCCTTTTCGTCATTGGAGACAAAATCGCGACCGAGGGCAGGATGGATGCCGAGGACGCGGAAGAAATCCGAGGACACAACCTCAATTTCAAGGATTTGTGCCGTACCGGCGTTCGTCAGCGCGCTTGTCCCGTCCTGGTACGAAGCGATCGCGCTGAAGGAATGATTCTGGCTACGCCAGTCGAAGAAGTCGGGATAGCTGAGGCTTTGCGGTGCGATGGCTCCACCTTTGCGGCTCTCATGCTGGAGGTACGTGAGCCGGTCGGGCTCGGGAAACGGCAGCGGACGCAGCAGAACTGCGTTGACCAGGCTGAAGATGCTGGTGGTGGCACCGATTCCAAGGGCCAGGGTGAGGATGGTGGTGAGGGCGAATCCCAGGCTCTTACGCAGCTGGCGTATCGAGAAACGAAGGTCCTGCAAAACGTTGTGCATGGCAGCTCCGCCCAAAGGAATGCAAGTCACTGGCCATCTAAACCCCGCCCTAAGTGCTTGACGAAATGAAGATAAGGAGTGGCTGACACGGGCGATTCAGGGATGAAGTGTCCAGAAACGGATAGCGCTGTCCGGTGGGAGACAAGTTTTGGGCCTGAGGGCAAAAAAAGAAAATCGGGAGACCGAGAGTCTCCCGATTGCTTGCGTTGTTTCTGATTTAGCGTCCGAATTTAGACAGGCTGAACGTTCTCTGCTTGCATGCCCTTGGGGCCGCGCACGACGTTGAATTGAACGCGCTGCGCTTCCTGAAGGCTGCGGAAGCCATTGGCATTGATCGCCGAGAAGTGAACGAAGATGTCTTCGTTATTGCTATCGCGAGTGATGAATCCAAAGCCCTTGGCGTCGTTGAACCACTTAACAATACCCTGTTCCATGATTGGTGTTCCTTTGGTGTTGATAATTCGCTTGAAAATTTCGAGGAAGGTGTAGCGGCAAGCAGTGCCTTGGAGCATTACGTGCGATGTTAGACCCACTCGGCTACGAGCGTTACTTAAGTATACCCCGGCGAGGTAAGCGCAACAACGTGAGCGAACAACAAATTTCTGTCAACAAATATGGATTTAGCCGTGGGAGACGGATTCGTCTGCGTAAAACACGGCCATTTCGTTGGCGTACTTTTCGAGGATGACGCGGCGCTTGAGCTTTAAACTGGGCGTGAGTTCCCCGGTATCAAGAGACCATTCGTCGGGAACAAGGTGGAAGCGCTTGATCGTCTCGAAATGGGCCAAGGTCTCGTTGACTCGGTCGATGATGGCCTGATACTGCGCGACGACTCGCAAGTTGGCGACGAGATCGCGGCGGGTGGGAGCGGCGATTCCCTGTTGGCCGGCCCAAGCCTCGAGCGCGGCGAAGTTGGGCGAGATGAGAGCTGAAGCAAACTTGTGGCGGTCGCCGACGAGCGCGGCCTGAGCCACGAGGAGATTAGCCTTGAGCCTGCTTTCAATGGGCTGAGGGGCGATGAGCTTGCCGCCGGAGGTCTTGAGCAACTCCTTTTTGCGGTCGGTGATGTAAAGAAAGCCGTCTGCGTCGAGGTGGCCGATGTCTCCGGTGCGAAAGAAGCCCTGATCGTCGAAATTCTCGGGTGAATGCGGGGACTGCTTCCAGTAGCTCTCGAAGACGTTCGGACCCTTCACGAGCAGCTCGCCGTCTTCGGCGAAGCGGCAGGCGACGTTCGGCAACGTTTGGCCGACGGATCCCATGCGATTGTGTCGAGGGGTGTTGATGGCGAGGACTGGCGAGGTTTCCGTGAGGCCATAGCCTTCGAGTATGCGGACGCCGACACTGGCGAACCAGTGAGCGGTGTCGAGGCCAAGGGGGGCGCCGCCTGCGATGTAGTAGCGGACCCGGCCACCGAAGCCTCCACGAACTTTTTTGTAGACGAGGGCGTTGGCCGATTTCCAGGCCAGTGAGCCGGGGTTCTGACCTTGCGCGACGGTGTCCTTATGCTTGCTCCCAGTGGAAACAGCCCACTTGAGCAGTCGTGCCTTGACCGGTGAGAGCGAAGCGCGACGCTCGACCTCCTGCCGGACTTTCTCGTAAACGCGAGGCACAGCGACCACGATGGTCGGACGGACGGAGTTGAGTACAGCGGGCAGCTTGTCGAAAGCCGGGCAGTAGGCGACGGTGACGTTCTGCGCGTAAAGGGCGTAATCAAGGTGGCGCGCCGTGATATGCGAGAGCGGCAGGAACGAAATGCAGGAGTCCGTCGGGAGGAAACCGAATTCGGCGGTCGAGTAGTTGATGTTGGAGGCGATGTTGCCGTGGGTGAGCATCACTCCCTTGGGCTCGCCCGTGGTGCCGGAGGTATAAATGAGCGTGGCGAGGTCTTCAGGCTGAACATCGTAAGCGCCGCGGTCGAACGCAGCGTCCCGGTCTGTTTTCTTGTCGGCATCGCCGATCAGCGAGGAAAAGAGAACAGCGTCGGCAGTTCCCTCTTCGTCCATAAGGACGATTCGCTCGACGTCGGTTTGCGCGCGGGTTTGCGCGACTTTGTCGTATTGGGCGCGGGTGGAAACAACGGCAACGCGTGCGCCGGAATCGGCAAGGAGAACGGCGGTCTGGTCGGCGGTGAGCGTGGGATAGATCGGTACGTCGACGGCTCCGAGAGCGAGAGTGGCGAAATCGGCTATGGCCCACTCCCACCGATTCTCTCCGAGGATGGCAATGCGGTCGCCTTTGCGGATGCCCCACGAGGTGAAAGCCTCGGCTACGGCGCGGACTCGCTGATAGACTCGGGCTCCTGAGACGGGATGCCAAGCACCGGCTGCGTCCTGCGCAAGAATGGCGCGCTCGCTGTTGTTGGCGGCGATGGTGAAAAGGATGTCGTTGAGGGTTTTGAGATTGAGCACAGCGGGTCAACTGTATCGGACGCGGCGCGACGGTTGCAAGGGGCGGAGGCGCTTGCAGCGGCGTGAACAGACGGGGCAGGCGGAACGTATATGATTTGCGTGGTGGCCATTCACTGCATTCGATTGCTGACTTTCGGCGCTCACTCCAAGGAGATCAACACATGAGGGATTCACTGATTCCACGACTGCAGCTTTGCACTGCGGCCGCGGTGGCTCTGGCTTGCACGCTTGCGATTGCGGCGGATCTGCCTCCCAGCAAGCCGCTCAAGGTGCCGGAACTGAAGGTCGAGAAATATACGCTCGCCAATGGTTTGCAGGTGTTGACCTATGAGAACCACAAGCTGCCGCTGGTGGCGGTCGACCTGTGGTACCACGTGGGGCCTGTAAACGAGAAGGCGGGACGCACCGGATTCGCGCACCTCTTCGAGCACATGATGTTCGAGGGCTCGGAGCACGTCGGGGAAAAGGCGCATATCCGCTATGTGGAAGGGGCAGGCGCGACGGATATCAACGGCACGACGGACTTCGACCGCACGAATTATTTCGAGACTATGCCGAGCAACCAGTTGGAGCTGGCGCTCTGGCTGGAGAGCGACCGCATGGGATTTCTTCTGGAGACGCTGGATCGCGCGAAACTGACTAACCAGCGCGATGTGGTTCGCAACGAGCTGAGGCAGGACGAGGGGCAGCCCTACGACCTCGCCGATGAGGAGATATACCATCAGCTCTTTCCGAAAGATCATCCCTACTATGGGGCTGTGATCGGCTCCCACGCGGATGTGGAAGCGGCGCGACTGAACGACGTGCGCGACTTCTTCGAGCACTACTACACGCCGAACAACGCAAGCATCGCGATTGCCGGAGATTTTGATCCGTCGAAGCTGCGGGCGCTCCTGGAGAAGTATTTCGGGCCGATTCCTAAGGGGCCGCTGGTGGACAAAGTCACAGTGACGACGCCGCCCATCACCAGCGAAAGACGCGTGACTATCACCGATACGGTTCAGTTGCCGCGAGTTTCGCTCGCGTGGCTGACGCCGCAGGCCTACCAGCCCGGCGATGCCGACACCGACCTCTTCGTTTCGATTCTGGGCCGCGGCAAGTCAAGCCGGCTGTACCGAAAGCTGGTCTACGATCAGCAGATTGCGCAGTCGGTTAGTTGCGAGAACCAGTCGCTCAGGCTGGCCTCGGTCGCAGAATGCGATGTGACAGCACGACCGGGAGTGAAGGTTGAGGATCTGGAGGCGGCGATCGACAAGGAGATCGAGACGCTGCGCACCGCCGGTCCAACCGAGGCAGAAGTGAACGAGGCGCGAAATGAAGTTCTGACAAACAAGATCTCGGGGCTGCAGCGCCTGGGCGGATTCGGCGGTATCGCGGACACCATGGATCGCTACAACCAATATGTGGGAGATCCCGGCTATCTGCCGAAGGATATTGCCCGGTTCCAGAATGCGACGGTCGCCTCGGTACAGAAGACCGGGCAGGACAATTTTGCGAAGACGCAGCGGGTAGTCGTAATCACGGTGCCTGGCAAGAAGATAACCGAGGATGTACCGCGCAGTCCGGCGGACACCGACGCGAATGTCAAGGTAACCAACCCCTATACGCCGCAATTCGAGGCGCAGCAGGATTGGCGCAAGACTCCGCCAGCTTCAGGTAAGGAAGCGGAATTGCACCTTCCGGTTCCGAAGACCTTCGCCCTGGCGAATGGACTGAAGGTGTACCTGGTCGAGGACCATTCCCTGCCGGTGTTCGGCGCGACGCTCACCAATCTTGCGGGCAGCGATGCGAATCCAGCGGGCAAGCCGGGGCTGGCCAGCTTCACGGCGCGCCTGTTGACGGAGGGAACGAGTGAGCGTTCGGCCACACAACTGGCGGACGACACCGCCAGCATCGGGGCTAATCTTGGGTCCGGCGCATCCATGGACGCGGCGTTCGTGAACATACGCGCGCTCAGTAACAGCGTGGATGCGGCGATGACGCTGCTCTCCGATGTGACGCTGCATCCGGCGTTCCAGAGTGCCGAGGTCGAGCGCATCCGCAAGCAGCGGCTGACGGCGATTCTGCAGGAGGGCGATCAGCCCGTAGCTGCGACATTGCGTGTGGGAATGAAGACGCTTTATGGGGATTATCCCTACGGGTATCGGGACATCGGCACGACGCAGTCGGTAAAGGCACTGACACGCGATGATCTGGCGGGCTTCTGGTCGAATTACTACGCACCGCAGGGCGCAGCGCTGGTGCTGGCAGGAGATATTGACGAAGCGGAGGCTCGAAAGCTGGGCGAGAAATATTTCGGCGGCTGGTCATCGAGCGGCAAGAGCGCCGACATTCAAGTGCCTGCGCCGCCTCCGCCGCCTACGCGCAAGATCGTGATCGTAGATAAACCCGGGGCCCCGCAGACGGTGCTGGTGGCCTTCGGGCAGGGTCCGGCGCGCGCGACTAAGGACTATCCGGCTCTGAACGTAATGAACAGCGTGCTGGGCGGATTGTTCTCGAGCCGCATCAACATGAATCTGCGCGAGAAGAATGGATATACCTACGGCGGATTCTCGGGCTTCTTCTTCTATCGCGACGGTGGCACGTTCTTCGGGGGCGCAGAGGTGAGGACGGATGTGACGGCTCCGGCAGCGAAGGAGTTGTTCTTCGAACTGAACCGCATTCGGACAGATCCGCCAACGGCTGCCGAGCTGAAGTTGGCCGAGGACAACGCCTTGCGCTCCCTGCCGGGACAGTTCGAGACGGTGCAGGCGACGACGGCGCTGATGAGCGAGATTTTCACGTACGATCTGCCGGTTAACTACTACCAGACGCTGCCGGGCGAGTATCAGAAGCTGACTCCGGAAGAGGTGGAGAAGACAGCGATCGACTATATTCATCCGGAGAAAGTGATCCTGATGGCGGTCGGCGATCGCACGAAGATTGAGGCGGATCTGGAGAAGCTGAATTTGGGACCGATCGAGCTACGGGACGAGAGCGGAGATCTGGTGAAGAAGTAGAGAGCGCAGGAGCTCACTGCTCAACTTTTGGGGGGATCCTTCCCCTCCCAGGCTGGCTAAATCCCTTTCGTCATGCGGATGATGGGGAGCGATTCGCCGTTGGCGAGCGGCAGGTCGAGGCGTTCGATCTCGATGTATCCGTGGCAGGCGTAGAGGCGCACTCCGGTAAGTGTGGCCCCCATCTCAAAGCGACTGAAGCCCTCGGCGCGGGCCGCGCTTTCGCATAGTTCCAGAATTTTGGTTCCGATACCGCGGCGTGCCCAGTCCGGATGCACGAAGAAGGCGCGGATCTTTGCGGCATCCGTGGCCGGATCGAGCAGGCTGTCGTCGCGTCCGGGCCGATGATCGCCGCCACAGAGGGTTTTGCGGCGGGACCAGCCTCCACTGGCGATGAATGGGTCTTCGGGACTGGCGTCGGGAGCTTCCACGACAAAATATGTCCCGTCGGCTATGAGCTGGGTGTCGACGCCGAGGTAGCTTCCAAGGGCGCCGTCGAGTTGGGCTGGGGTGTAATCCTGCGCCTGAAGTTCGCGAACCGAGCGATCGATGAGGGCGTGGAGACGCGGGATATCGGCAAGCGTGGCGAGGCGATAGTGGAGGGTGCTGGTCAAGACCGGCATGGATTAAGTATCAGCGATTTTCGAGGGGGTTGGCTGATGCGTAGGTGCGCATCCCTTTAGGTAGCATGAAGGAGCTTTCCACATGGCGTCTGAAGGGACAGCAAGGTACTGGTCAAGTTTGAGTATTTCGTTTGGTCTGAATCTCGTCTGTTACTTGAATGATTTGGAAAAGAACCTTATCAGTTTCATTTAACGCACTGAGGGTCTTAGAAATAATTTGAGAAAGCAGCGATACGATCAACAAACCAATTGCGGCAACATTGGAAGCGATTAAAAGCACAGCAAACCGTGTCAGAGGTGCTGGGCGCATCTGGAAACAGAGGACGGCGATGTTTAAAAAAATGCCAAACCAAGTTGTGATCTGGAGTATATCCGACCGTATCGTGCTGCTTTTTCTTTGTGGAGCGATTTGGGTTTCCGGTGCTGGATTTGGATGGCTTGATCGTGATGCCGCCCGCAACGTCAGTCCGCAAACAGTCAAAGCAGTAATTGAAGGAGTCACGATGGCTGCGATCTGTATCCAGTGGTCGGCTGTCATTTATCTGATACTCCAGCGTTGGCGGGGAAGGGTGACCAGAGTATCAGATAACTAGCTCAGAAGCCCTACAAGTTCTTCAATCGTCCATACATGGCTTGCGATGCCAGATTCCATCGCAGGCGTAACGCGCAAGGTGCTGTGAATCCGGCAGAAGTTGTAATGCATGTAGTGGAGCGCAATGGCTGCTTCGTGGTTCTCCAGTTTCTTGCTGTGGGCATTTGTCAGTCGAGTGAATCGCCGCATAGACATCCGCATCGTGAGGTTCTGGCGCTCCACAAATGATGTGCTGATGTGCCTACGATCGGGATTGCCCATTAGCACTGCCGTTTGCGTCCCGATGCACTCGCCAGGACTGTACTTTGTGTCGAAGGAATCATTGCCGTAGAGCTTTATCAGCATCGCGTAATCGACATCCATACCAAAGGCACCTTCGACGGCATCCGCATAGGCGCGATGGCCGTCCGTAGTGATCTGGATACGCGAGTCGATGCGCGATGCCACATCCTGCATAAAAGCATTTGCCCAACGCGGGCCGCGCTGTCCTACCAGATAGCTCACCATCAGCTTTGAATCAGCGTCCAGGGCTGTCCACGTCCACACATCACCCCATCCCTGCGCTACTTTCTCTTCGCTGGCGTTCTTCATTTTCGCTCCGACAAAAGACCAGATTTCGTCGCACTGGACGCGCTTGCAGTTCAGGCCGCGAACGTGCGTGTCGTGGTAGGCATAGCAGGCCCGTCCAAGATCTGACAGTAGCTTTAGGACGGTCGGCTTAGAGATACCCGTCATGCGGCATGTGGCATTGATGCCAGTACCTTCCACCAAGGCTGAGACAATGCGAACCCGGTCAGATGTGTTCAAGCGATTCATACTTTACAATTTATGCTTGATACGGTGGGTTGTCAAGCAAATCTTTCTATCTGATTCTCATTTCTAAATTTGTTATCTCATTCACGCCTTTAATATCAATCGTTTGACTCGTGAAGCGTGAGCCTGTTAAAAAAGAGGACAGGCAAATCGTATTTGCCGCACTTCTGCTGTAGAATGAGATTCAAGAAAGGGGGTTTGCCTCCATGTCAGATAGCTTCAATGGAACGATTGAGAAACTAAAGTCTGAAATTGAGACACACATCGAAGTTCTAAAGGCCGAGCCGGGATGGTCGCAGATAGAAAAGCTGTATCGCGCATTGAACACAATTGAGGATTTAGCGGAAGTTCCTCCGACTTCGCTGATCGACTTGTTTGGATTTGCAGACGCCGGACCCGCGACCAGGAGCGCCCGCGTGAAACAGGGTGAGTTCTATGGGCTAGAGGCGCTGGATGCCGCTAAACGCTATTTGAAGCGTAAGGGAGAGGCTGCAACGCTAGACGAGATTATCTCAGCAGTGATTGAAACTGGGCGTGCAAACAAGGTGGACAAAGAGCAGCTTCGCATGTCGCTTTCACGCAGCACATGGGATGTCGCCAAGGTGGATGAAGACCTTTACGGATTGTTGGAATTTTTCCCCCACATCAAGCGGGGCAAGAAAAAAGTCCCTGGTGCCGTTCAGGGAGATGCTCCGAAAGCACCCGAAACAAATACGCAGCCGGTTGCTGACGGGTTGGAGACTCCCGGCGAAAAGGTTTCTGCCTAAAGCAGAAACGCCCCAACGTTAGCCCGTTGGGGCGATCTTTACAGAGAGGTGATTGCCCCCATGTCTATTAGCTGGAAGCAATCGTTTAAGAGGCTCGTAATCACAATACGTTTCGCAGACGTAGTGATTACGATTGACATACCACCATAGGGCTTACACCCTAGTCAATCAAAAACAGGCGGACGTAGAGGAATACTCACCCGCCTGTTTTTATTTTACCCTTTGCTTTGGATGCCTTCCAGCGAGCCGCCGCCGCCTTTTTAGCAATAGCCGTTCTGCGCTCTGGCGTGAGCGCAGCCGCTCGCGCCAAGCCCCTTTTCGCCGTAGCGGGCACGACTTTAGGTTCTGGCTCCTCGCCTATCGACTGCTGCACGATCTTATAGGCCAGCGTGTTCACGTCCATGCTTTATGATCGGACATCGCCAGATCGAGCGCAAGGGGCGGCGCTATTCAAACTTGACCAGTACCGACAGCAACCGGAGCGTGCGATGATCCTCCGCACCCGATACAATCAGTCTTTCACCGCATGGCTTACCAGGTTTTAGCTCGCAAGTATCGCCCGCAGCGTTTTTCGGATGTGGCCGGGCAGGATCACGTTACGCGCACGCTGCTGAACGCGCTTTCGCAGGGGCGCGTGGCGCACGGATACATCTTTTCCGGACATCGAGGGATCGGTAAGACGACCATCGCGCGCATTCTGGCGATGGCGCTCAATTGCCGGACAGAAATTGGATCGACGGGCGTAGGGTCAGCGCAGCGGCCGACGCCGGAACCTTGCGGCGTTTGCGACTCGTGCACGGAGATTCGCGCCGGGAACGCCGTCGACGTGATCGAGATCGACGCGGCCACGAATCGCGGCATCGACGAGATGCGCGAGCTGCGCGACGCAGCGCGGTACAGACCGGCGCGGGACAAGTACAAGATCTACATCCTCGACGAAGCGCACCAGATCACCGATGCCGCCTTCAACGCCATGCTGAAGACGCTGGAGGAGCCTCCCGAGCACGTCGTCTTCATGATGGCGACGACACAGCCGGAAGATATTCCGCAGACAATTCGCTCGCGCTGCCAGCATTTCAGCTTTCACGCAGTGAAGCTCGACGACATCCTGGCGCAGCTACGCGAGATTGCAGGCAAAGAAGACATCGCCGCGGAAGACGCGGCCCTGGCTCTGCTCGCCGAGGCAGGCGATGGGTCGATGCGTGACGCGCTGTCGATCATGGACCAGGCGATTGCGTCGGCTCCGGTTGAGGACGGCAAGCCAAAGCTCGATGCCGAGCAGATTCGCGAGCTGATGGGCACGGTTCCGAATACCGTTTTCGAGCGGCTGCTGGAGTCGATCGGCGAGGGGCAGACAGCGGTAGTGATCGACGAGCTGAATCGGCTGCTGAATGCGGGAAACAGCCCGTCGCAGATGGCGCGGCAGTTTGTGCGTTATCTGCGAAATGTGCTGATGGCGCGGATTGCGGGGGAAAATTCTGAGCTGCTGCAGATCTCTCCCGATGAACGGGCGCGGGCCGCGCGTTCGGCGGTGCTGTTTTCCGAAGAAGACCTGACGCGCTTTCTGCAGGTGATGTTGCGCACCTTCGACGAGTTGAATTACCGGCAAGAGCAGCGCTTTCACCTGGAGCTGGGGCTGATCAAACTGGTGCACCTGGAGCGGCTGCTGCCGGTAGAGGATTTGCTGAGCAAAATGGGGAGTTCGCAGCCTACGCGGTCCTCTTCCACTGCTGCGCCCCGATCCGGATCGAGCGAGGGACAAACTGCTCGGGCAACTGCAGCCCCGCGGACTCCGGAACCGGTCAAGCCGGCTTATTCTCCCTTTGAGGCGGACCGGAATCGAAAGATCACGAGCGAGGCGGCGAGTTCGGAAGCTACTTCGACAACGAGCACGCCCCCCGCCGGGGTTGCAGAAACGCCGGCTCCGCGAGCTCTCACGCCGCTGGAGACCGCGGCGCGTGCAGTCGAGGCAACGGCCATCAAGGCTCCGGTGGTTGGCGTGGCGGAGCGTGCCGAAGAAACGACGGCGGGGGCGTTGGCGCTGGCCACGGAGCCGGCGGTCGACGTTGAAGCTGCAAGCCTGGACCGGATTCGCGACGCGGTAGGTGCGGCATTGGAGCGCGAGGGGCACAATACGGCGGCGGTTCTTCTGGGCGCGGGCAAGTGGCGTGATAAGGGCGAAACTGTCGAGGTCGAGGTTGGCATGGGAAAGAAGATGCTTTCGCTCACCATGAATCCCGAGGCGGAAAAGATTAGCCGCGAGGCTCTGCGTGCAATCGGCGTGACGCGCAAGCTGGTGGTCTTGGCTGGCGAGGGCGGAAATGGCGGCGAGAGCGCATCGGGTGGTCCGCGTCTTGCATCGAAACAGCAGACTGCGGCGGTGGGCAGCATCCAGGCGAAGGCGCTGGAAAACCCGCTGGTACGGCAGGCGCAGGAGCTGTTCCAGGCGGAAGTACGCAGCGTGCTGGACCTTCGCGAAAAGAAGTAAGAAAGCGTTGGAAGTAGAAACGGAGTTGAGGGTGAATCCACTAAAGATTCAGGAAATGCTGGGCCAGGCGAAGCAGATGCAGGAACAGATGCAGCTGAAATTGAGCCAGTCGGTCGTCGAGGCGTCGTCGGGTGGCGGCGCTGTCACGGTGAAGATGAACGGGAAGAAAGAGGTCTTGAAGGTGACCATCGATCCCGCTGCGATTGCGAGCCTGAGCGGTTCGAACACAGATTTGGAGATGCTCGAAGACCTGATTACGGCGGCTTTCAACGAAGCAGGGCGGCGCGCGGAAGACCTGTTGAAGTCCAGTATGCAGGGGATGCTCGGCGGGCTGAATCTGCCGGAAGGCTTGTTCTGAACGCTCACTCAAAGATCGTTGACCACGGGCAGCAATGATCACACGACGGGGATTCCTGAAGGGTTCGGCAATGGCGGCGGGGACTCTGGCGCTGCAGCGGGCTGCTTTTGCGTCGCTGCTGGGCCAGCAGCCTCCTATCCCTGCCCCGGCGCCCAACAGCCTGATGCAGTCGATGCGCGCTGCCGGAGCGACGACTCCGATCAAGACGGCGAAGCTTACCGACACGATTTTTCTGCTGCAGGGCGTCGGCGGCAATATGGTGGCTCAGATCGGTCCGGACGGGAAGCTGCTGATCGATTCCAGCGTGGCCACCGCTTCGCGGGCGATTGTGCAGACGTTGGGAAAGCTGAACGGCAGTCCCCTCAAGCTGCTGCTTAATACGCACTGGCACTTCGACCACACGGATGGGAATGCAGCGCTGCACGATGCGGGGGCCTTCATCATCGCGCAGGAGAACACGCGGCTGCGCCTGTCGACTCCGCAGAAAATGAAGCTTTTCAATCTCGACTTCCCTGCTTCTCCCACCGGCGGTTTGCCGCAACTGACCTTCGTCGACAGCGAGAAACTGTATTTCGATAACGACGAGCTGGACATGGTCCATGCGCCGAATGCCCACACGGATTCGGATATCTTCGTTCACTTTGTGAGCGGCAATGTGATCCATACGGGCGATCTGTGGTTCAACGGCTTCTATCCGCTGATCGATGACAGCACAGGCGGTACGGTAAACGGGATGATTCAGGGCGTGGATCAGGTGCTGACCCTCGCGGACGACAAGACAAAGATCGTTCCGGGACACGGACCGCTGGGCGACAAGCGCGCGCTGCAAAAGTACCGGGACATGCTCTCAACTGTCGCCAACCGAATCGAGAAGCTGAAGATTGCAGGCCAGACGCTCGACCAGGTTATTGCTGCCAAGCCGACGGCGGACCTGGATGGCGCGTGGGGCTCCGGAAGAATGACGCCGGATCTGTTCGTCACAGTCGTTTACAACACGCTGTAATCAGGAAAATCATTTGTCACGATTCGCGGAACCCATGGCGCGGTTGATCGAGGAGCTGCGCAAGCTGCCGGGCATCGGCACGAAAAGCGCGCAGCGGCTGGCATTTCACAGTCTGCGGTCGAGCGGAGAAGACGCCGACGCACTGGCCGATGCGGTGCGCGAGGTGAAGGCGCGGCTGCGGCTCTGCTCCATCTGCAACAACATTACCGACGTCGATCCGTGTCTCTACTGCGCGAGCCCTACGCGCAACCAGCGGCTGGTGTGCGTTGTGGAGGAGCCGACCAACATCGCCACCATCGAAAAGACGCGCGGTTATAACGGCGTGTATCACGTGCTGCATGGCACGCTTTCGCCGCTGCACGGTGTGGGTCCGGAGCACCTGCGTACGCGCAGCCTGCTCGATCGCGTGGGACGCGGCGAGGTGGATGAGGTGATCCTGGCTACATCTCCCACCGTAGAAGGCGAGGCAACGGCGCACTACCTGGCTGACATGCTCCGAGGCGGCGAAACCGTGATCACTCGGATAGCGACGGGAGTTCCGGCAGGAAGCGATATTGAATATGCCGACGAGGTGACGATGACGCGGGCGCTGGAGGGAAGAAACCGGGTGTAGGGACAGTTGTCCGGCGTCTCTCAGCTCCTCAGCCTTGCCAGCAGATCCTGGGGATGGACGGGCTTGGCGAGAATCTCGAATTCGTGGCCCTGTCCGCGGGCGCGATCGAGCAGGTCGGCGGTGGCGGCCTGACCGGAGAAGAGCAGAATCTTGCAGCTGGGCAGCAGCTCGCGGATTCTGATCGCGGCATCGATGCCGTTCAGGTCGGTCATGATGACATCGCTGATGAGCATGTCGGGTTTCAAGGTGCGAGCCATCTCGACGGCCTTTTCGCCGGTGTACACGGCAGTGGCTTCAAATCCACTTTGGTTCAAAATGATTGCCAGAGTATCGGCAATGACACGTTCATCGTCGGCGACCAGCACTTTGGGTTTCACCTGAGTCTCGGACATTCGTTCCTTCACGTCGCTTTCTTTCTGAGATATTTTTGAGGCAATCTACGAGCGACAAGCTTCCTCGTCGGACTTTGCCTGGTAGACTCAGGGCCTGTCGACAAGCTCCTAGTATAAGGATTCCGTAAGAATCTGTTGTAGGATGATACGCTCATCATGTGAGGATGCTTCATCCTCTCATAATCCTCGCAACCTTGGAATATCCCGCGGGACGATTCGCAGCGGGCGCCGGACAACCATAAAGCTTAAACTCCGGACAGCCATTCACGTCTGTTCAAAACACTCAAGCTGATTTTCAGGGCGGAACGTCGATGACCGAACCGATCATTCGCGCGCAGCAGGTGGAAAAGTTTTACGCACAGCCGAGCGAAAACCGAATCCAGGTGATCGCCGCAACCGATCTGTCAATCGTGCCGGGGGAAATCGTCGCGCTGCTCGGTCCTTCAGGCTCCGGAAAGTCGACGCTGCTGCGCATGCTGGCGGGCTTGTCGCGCCCGTCGGCCGGCGAGGTGTACTGGCACGGCAGGCCGATTTCCACAGTCCGCATCCATGTCTCCATCGTCTTCCAGAGCTTCGCGCTCTTCCCCTGGCTCACGGTGCTTGAAAACGTCGAGGCGCCCCTCAAGGCGGCGGGGATGGCTTCGGCGGAACAGAGGGAGCGCAGCCTGAAGATTCTGGACACGGTCGGCCTGGACGGCTTTCAGGCGGCATATCCCAAGGAATTGTCGGGCGGAATGCGGCAACGCGTCGGTTTCGCGCGCGCACTGGTCGTCGAGCCCGAAGTGCTCTTCATGGACGAGCCCTTCTCGGCGCTCGACGTGCTTACGGCCGAGAATTTGCGCAGTGAACTGCTGGAGTTGTGGCAGAAGAAGACCATCCCCACACAGGCGATTTTTCTGGTCACTCATAACATCGAGGAAGCGGTCCTGCTGGCCGACCGCATCATCGTGCTGGGACGAAATCCGGGGCACGTCCGCACGGATTTCAAGGTGACGCTTGCGCATCCTCGCGACCGCAAGAGCCAGCCGTTCACGCAACTGGTGGATTACATCTACAAGGTGCTGACCAGGCCGGATGTAGTTCCGGCGGCAATGCCCGATCTCGAGAGCGGCCGCAAGGTGCGCGATCAGCGGCAAATGCACTACGAGATGCTGCCCCATGCGCGGCCGGGCGGCATTGCCGGCCTGCTGGAAATCGTGATCGACCTCAGCGACAAGTCGACCGGTCGTGCCGATATTTACAAGCTGGCCGATGAGCTGGCGTTTGAGATCGACGACCTGCTGCCGATCATGGAAGCGGCCCAGATACTGGGCTTTCTGAAGGTGGGCGAAGGCGATGTGGTGATCACTCCCGAAGGCCGGGAGTTTGCCGAATCGGAAATTCTGAAGCAGAAGGAGCTCTTCCGCACCGCTGCGCTCGATCATGTGCTCCTGCTGCGCCAGATCACGCGCGCTCTCAACAATAAGAACGACCACACCGTGCCCGAAGAGTTCTTCCTGGACATGCTCGATGAGCAATTCAGCGACGACGAGACGCAGCGGCAGCTCGAGACCGCCATCAACTGGGGCCGCTATGCCGAGCTGTTCGACTTCGACGCGGCACGCCGCCGCTTCATCCTGCCGGAAACGGAAGTGACTGCGGAGAGCTTCGAGGGAGCGGAGGCCGAGTGAAAGACCGCTACACATTTTCGCGTGCGCTGGTGATCGAGCGGACCTGGCCGTTTTTCCTGGATCTGACCGTGGCCGCCGGGCTGCTGGCGGGCTTTTATGCAATTCTGTGGGTGGCGAAGTTCTGGTTCGGCGGCGCAATTCCCGAGGTGGAGATCTACCGCTCGCCTGCGCATCTGCCGCTGTACGCGTTCTACTCCACTGTGCGCATTTTTGTGGCGTACCTGCTCAGCCTGGTCTTCGCCATCGGCTACGGCTATATCGCCGCGTACAACCGGCACGTAGAAGCGCTGATGATCGCGGTCCTCGACATTCTGCAATCCATCCCTGTGCTCAGTTTTCTGCCCGGCGTGATGCTGGCGATGATGTCGCTGTTTCCGTCGCGGCAGCTGGGAATCGAGCTCGGCGCGATTCTGCTGATCTTCACCGGCGAAGTGTGGAATATGGCCTTCAGCTTCTACTCATCGCTCAAAAGTATTCCGCGGGAACTGCATGAAGCCTGCACCATCAACCGCTTTTCGGCGCTGCAGAGGCTGTTTCAACTGGAGCTGCCCTACGCGACCATCGGCCTGGTGTGGAACTCGATGGTTTCCGTAGCGAGCGGCTGGTTCTTCCTGATGATCTGCGAGATGTTTCCCGTGGGTAGCCGCAATTTTCGCCTTCCCGGCCTGGGTTCGTATCTGCAGACGGCCGCTTCGAACGGCGACTACCACGCCATGGTCTACGGCCTGATCACGATGATGCTGATTATCGTGCTCACCGACCAGCTCCTGTGGCGGCCCATCATTGCCTGGTCGGACAAGTTCAAGTTCGAGAATGTTGAGAGTGAGAACCGCATCACTTCGCCGATTCTGCACATACTGCGCAACTCGAATGTGATCGGAGTCATCCAGCGAAATACGCTGAAGCCGTTGAGCGAGCGTGTCTACGGGAGCATTGCACGGAGAAATGAGCGCAAGATCGCGCCTGGCAGGCAGCCGGACGCTTCCGCCCGCGGCAACATGGCCGTCTACTTTGTTGTGGGGGCGGTGGCCGCGGTCGCCGTTGGCTTTGCCGCCTTCCACGCGCTTCTGCTCCTGAGGCAGATTCATGGCCACGAATTCATCTCGCTGCTGGCAGGCGCGGCAGCGACGTTTCTGAGGGTGAATGCCTCCTTGCTGCTGGCGTCAGCCTGGACGATCCCGGTGGGCGTGGCCATCGGGTTTAACCCCCGCCTGGCGAATATTACGCAGCCGCTCGCGCAGATCGCGGCGTCTTTCCCGGCGACGGCGCTCTTCCCCGTCATTCTTGTGGCACTGATGAAGCTCGGGCTGGGACTCGGCATCGGCTCCATTGCGCTGATGATGCTGGGAACTCAGTGGTACATCCTGTTCAACGTAATCGCGGGCGCAATGGCGATTCCCTCTGACCTGAGGGAGGTCGCGGATCTCTTTCACTTCACCAGTCTCCAGCGCTGGACGACGGTGATTTTGCCGGGCATCTTCCCCTTCCTCATCACCGGCCTGATTACGGCTTCAGGCGGAGCGTGGAATGCCTCGATCGTCGCCGAGTATTTTCAGCTGAAAGACAAGACCCTCATCACGCAAGGACTTGGCGCGCGGATCAGCGAGGCGAGCAATCAGGGCAACTTCCCTATCCTGCTGGCGGCGACGATGATCATGGCGCTCATGGTGGTCACCATCAACCGCCTGGTGTGGAGACCCTTGTACCGGCTGGCTGAAACGAAATACCGGCTGGAAGGGTGACAGGCTCTCGCTATCAATGTTGAGGAGGCTTTGAGGCGTCGCTCTGCGGCTTCTGCGCAGGTTGCGAGGTCTGATCCGGAGCGGCGGGCTCCGCGCCGCCCTGCTGTTTTGCCTCGTCGTGCTTTTCGTAGATCGAGTACTGACGGTCCGGGTGCTTCATTTTCACGGTGATTTCTTTGCTGTCGGTGGTGATCTCGTAATCGTCGCCGAAGGTCTGAAATCCACTGGCGACAACCTGAAGCCGCACCGTATCGCCGATGGGAATTACGTCGATGATAGCCTTGCCCTCTTCGTTGGTCTTGAGTTCGAGATTGCCTTCATCCTTGCCGTTTTTCATGGGATGAAAAATGACAGCGGCGTTCTCGACCGGCTTGCCGTTGGTAGCCTTGACCACAATGACGGTGATTTTCGAGGTCGCCGGAGGCGGCGTATATTTCCGTCCCCTCTTTGGCTGATCCTGCGCAAACAACATCGCGGAAAGGCTGACGGCGAAGAGAAAAGCGACGAGAAGGGCCCGGAAAGTCTTCCTGGAGGGTACAGCATGCATCATGATCAAATTGTATGCATTTAGTCTACATGCATCTTTCTCTTTTAATTTCAATAACATAGAAACTCCGTTGCGGCGTTTGTACGATAAATGTACGATGGACGCATGTTGACAGCTTACCGGCGGCACGCCGACGAGTGCTCAAAGAAAGCGGATCGTTATTGGAAACGGTGCGCATGCGCGGTGTGGGTAGAGGGTACAACTCCCAAGGGTGATTATATCCGGCGCTCGCTCAAAACCCGCTCCTGGGAACGGGCGCTCCAGCGGATCAAGGAAATGGAAGACGGGCAAGCGCCGCCGGCTCCCGGCGAGCGCGTAACGGTGGAGCGGGCCATCGAGGAATTTCTCTCCGATGCCGCGGCGCGCGGACTCAGAGAATCGAGCCTGGCCGTGCTCGCCGCGTCTTACCGCGAGTTGCTCGGCTGGACGCAGCGCGAAAACTACCGCTACGTGAAAGAGCTGGACTTCGCCGCCGTCCGCGCCTTCCGCTCGACCTGGCGCAATGCTCCGCGCACCAAGGCGCTCAAGCAAGTGCGGCTGAATGCGTTCTTTCGCTTCTGCGTGCAAAACCGATGGATTGTTGAGAATCCCGCGGCCGGGTTGAGCCGTATCCGCGTCGAGCAGGCGCAGACGGGATACTTTACCCGCGAGGAATTCGCCACGCTCGAAGCCGCGGCCGCCGAATACGGCTGGAGGCGCGGGCCGGAAATCGGCCGCCGGATGCGCGCGCTCGTGTTGCTGATGCGATGGAGCGGGCTCCGCGTCACGGACGCATGCGCGCTCGAGCGGAGCCGGCTCCAGGGGAATAACTTGCTTCTCTATCAGGCGAAGACGGGAACGCCGGTTTACGTTCCGCTCCCGCCGTTTGTTGCCGAGCTGCTCGAGGGCATGAGCGCCGGGCCGGGCGGGAAGTATTTTTTCTGGGATGGTATCGGGAAGCGGGTAGCAGCATCGCGCAATGCGCGCGCATTCTTCAATACCATCGGCGAGCGGCTCAAGCTCGGGAAGCGGTGTCACGCTCATATGCTGCGAGACACGTTCGCGGTTGAAATGCTGCTCGCCGGCGTGCCGCTCGATCAGGTTTCAATGCTGCTCGGGCATACGTCCATTGCTACCACGGCGCGGCATTATTCGCCGTGGGTTGCGGCGCGCCAGGATCAGCTTGCGGCGAGCGTTCGCCAGGCGTGGGAACGTGCGTAAAGCGCGTGTAGGCTTCGCGCGCTAGCGCCATCGTTGCCGCGGTGCGCAGTTTGACGCGCCGGGAATCGCTGAGCGCGTCCCATTCTTCCGCCGTGATGCCGTGGTATTGGATGATCTGAGGTATGGGGATAGTCACGGCTTAGGCTCCCGCTCTCATCCGCTCGTGAACGCGCACGAGCACACACTCTGGAATGCGCATCGAACGATAGCCGCGGCCGCGGCTCGTCTCTTCCCTGCCCCACGTAAGCACGCCGGCTTCATTCTCAAACATTCTGCGAACGGTTGATTTGCTGAGCGACCAAAGCTCGGCAATGTCCGCGCAAGTGTAATGACGCTCGAGCGCGGCCGGCGCTGGCTTCTCTGAATTGCTTCTGTCCATAAACTCTCCCGAATTCTTTACTAGGAGATTTCCTAGTAAAATTACCCTGTAGGAAATATGCACGAAAAGCGCGCGATGCGTCAAATGCTTACTTTTGTACCGAAAAGTGCAATAAATCTCGAAAACGTTTCTTGACGCATTTTTTAGTTTCGGGTTAATGTCTCCCTAATAACTTCTGGAAATTTCCTAGTTATTTTCCAACGGAGAAACCCGCACATGGCAGCAATTGAGACTCTGCCCGCATCCGGCCTTCACTTCAAGCGCAGGCCGCGCCGCAACCCTGAACCCGTCGCCGTGCCGTATCGCCTCCGGCTGCTCGACTGTAAGCGTTGGGCCGTCGAGCGGTTCGACGCGCACGAGCGCGAATGGCTCGCCGTCTATATCGACGATTCCGTGGTGGGAGCCTTCAATCAGCTCACTCTGATTGTTCCGCGCTCTTCCGGCCGCGTCGTATGCGCCAGGTGCGAGCGCACGCTGCTCTTTCCACGCATGGACCGCGAGGGCGGCGTGTATTGCGATGGCTGCCCGGCTCCGGTTCGGCCGGCCGCCGGCGACTCGAGCCCGAAACTCCCGCGCTGGTTTTCAATCTCTTTCGCCGTGGTGCTCGCGGCCTGGGTGTTGGCGGCCGTCTACGCTTACCGGGCGGTGCGCTAATGGCTCACGCTCAGCTTTCACTTATCCCTGAACTGGCTCCCGCGCTCGTCTTCGATGGCGTCACCTATAACCCGCAACAGGACGGCCGGCGGCTCGCCTCTCAATTCACGGCAACGCGCGATGTGATGCTCGACTATGAGTGGCGGACGCTTGCGGCTCTCGTGCTCGCTCTGCGCAAGCGCGGCCTGCATGTAACGGAGGCGTCCATCTCGGCGCGCCTCCGCGATCTGCGTAAGGCGAAATTCGGCGGGTACAACGTCGAGCGCCGGCGGTTGCTCGGCGGGCTCTGGGAGTACCGCATCGCGCCGGCGGTGCAAGCATGAAGCCGCGCATTTTCAAGCACGCCACGCAACCGCGCTGGATTCTCTCGATGTACGGGCCAGATAAAACCGGGCCGTTCTTTACCTACTTCATGACCTGGCGCGGCGCTTGTAAGTGGCTCTTTACGTGGCTCAGGGCGCAAGAACTCCGGCGCGCCGGGAGCGTGCAGGGATGAGAACACGGCACGCACGGCTTTACAAATCGGATAACGACTACTGGCGGCATACTCCCTGGCTGCTCCGTTTTTGGCGCAAAGATAAGCCGGCAACGCGGTACTTCCCCACGTTTGAAAAGGCCGTTAGTTACATGATTCGTTTTGGCGTAGGGGGTGCGTGGTGACTGTCTACGCATGCCCAAAGCCGGCTCCAGGCCGGCGTAAGCCTGGCCTTCTCGCTCGCATGAACAAGTCGAACGGCAAAGAGGTTGAGATTTGCCGCTCGCGTAAGGCGTGGGAAGAGCGCCGCGAAGAGGTAGGCGAAGCGGCCGACTACCGTTGCCAACATCGGCCGTGCGGCCGTCCGGCTCCGCTCCACGATGAGGAAATCTACGCATACGGGCCGGACGTGTTGCCGGTAATCGTTCGCGCGGGCCATGCGGCGCACAAAGATGCGCGCAAGATGGGCGGCGGTTCCCGCGATGACAAGCCGGAAAATCTCGGCTGGCTCTGTTGGCTTTGCCACCATCTCGAAACAATCGGAAAGCTGGAAATCGTTTGGTAGATCGCCGCATTTACTACGGCTCGTGGAAGAGCGCCGCGGATATGAACGCAGACCTCCGCGGCGCACGCGAGCACTACGAGCACGCAGATAGCCCGCAACACTTCGCCTATCCGCTCTCGGATCGCTCGCCGGCGCATGTTGTCTTCGCGTCTTCGCCGAGCGTGCATGCGGCCAATCGGCCAGTAATCTTTCTCGTGCGCGGCGGAATGTTCGCGCTCCAATACCGGGCGGATCGCTGGAGCCCGATTCTCAAATTCTCTGAAGACATTCAACGCCGGCGCTTGCGGTTTACGTGCGATGAGACGGCCGCCGGATTCGCTCGATTTCAGCGCGAGCTGTTACGGATCGAGTGCGATTACTCGCAATTCATCGAGAGCAATTGTCCGGAGTGCGGCTCTTACGTGGCCGGCGAGCCGGGAGCATGCCTCGCATGTTGCCAGGCCGGACAGCGCGAAGCGGAGCGAGACAATCCGCGACTCTTCGCGGCGATCCGCGCGAATTGTGTACAGGCCGCAACGAGCAAGGCGGCAAGAAAGGCAGCGGCGCTGAGATGACTACCTGTGCGAGCCGCGATTCCTCTCGGGGTTGCGGGGTGGCCCGAAGGTTCTTCTTGGATAGCCTCGCGGTTGCGGCTTCGGTTCAGAGCTTACCGTTTTCGGCTGTTCTTTCTTCTTCTTCATCTGCGGGATTTCCTTTCATGCCGGGATGCTCTCACGGAGGCGCTAAAAGCAGAAGGCTTCCCCGGAAAAAACTTGTGGGGATGCTCGCGTGATTCATCTGACAGTGCCGGGAATCCCGCCGAGCGGCAATCACTACAAGGGACTCAACCGGCGCACGGGCCGCTGGTTTGTGCGCAAGCCGGCTATCGGCTTCAAGGCCGATGTTGCGGTGATGCTCGCCGGCCGGGTGATGCCGGTGGCGAAGGCTTACAAGGTTGAGGCGCTTGTTTACCTGCCAAAAGGCAAGCGTGGAGACGCCGACAACTTCAACAAAGTGATTCTCGACGCGCTACAAGCCGCCGGCGCTTTCCCTGGCCGGAAGGGTAAGCGCGGGAGTGATGCGCGAGTGCGCCGGCCTGAAATCGAAACCCGGCGCGATTGGAACAATCCGCGGACGGAAATAACAATCACCGTCCTAAACCAAAACCTCAACACGAAAAGGTGAAAGACAGAATGGCAACCGCAGAAGTAATCCAAGAGCTACCGGCAAAAGCGCCGGCAACTCAGCTAGAAATCACCGTTAACCGCAAAGAGCTACTCGTGGAACTGGCCGCAGTGGTGGGAGTGGTCGAGCGGACTACGACAATCCCGATTCTTGGAAACCTGCTCATTGACGTGAGCGCGGAAGTAGCGGCGCTCGGCGGATCAGTGAAGATCGCCGCAACAAACCTCAATCAAAGCCTTACAACCTACATCCCGGCGAAGATCGTATCCCCCGGCACGGCAACCATTCCGGCGCGCAAGCTCTACGATTACGTCCGGCTTCTGAGCAACAAAGAAGACTCCGTGACGATCCGCCAAGAGGAAAACCATTGGTTGCATATCAAGTGCGGGCGCTCGAAAACGCGCATGGTAGGCATTGCTCCGGCGAACTTCCCGCCGCTTCCGCAACTGCATGAACTGAAGGAAGACATTCCCGCGGACGTGTTGCGGACGTTCATCTCTAAGGCGCTCGTCACGGTTAGCGACGTGGAAGGCCGGTTCACGATGACCGCGGCGCTGCTCGAGGTAACAGGCGAGCGGTACCAAATGGTTTCGACGGATGGAAGCCGGTTAACCCGCATCTCTAAGGCGCATGATCGCGCCGACTACGCGCCGGCGCTCCGCTGGCTCATCCCACGGGCGGCGCTCGCCGAACTGCTCCCGCTGCTCAAAAGCAGCGAGACGACAACCGTAGAAATCGGCGAAGACGATTCAACGCTGTATTTCCGGCTCGGCGTGCGCACGCTTACCACGCAGAAGATTGCCGGCAACTTCCCGCAATACGAGCGGGCAATGCCAAACCATCCAGGGCCGGGGTTGCTGCTCGACGTTGAGACGGTTTGGCAATCGCTCGAGCGTTGCCTGCTCTTCTCTGAAAAGCAGACCCGTTGCGTTGCGTTCCGGCTCAGTAAGGATTCGCTCGGCATCACGAGCGCGGCCGCCGGCGTTGGAGAGACGGAAGAGCAGCTCGACATACACGGCGGACCCGAGACGGCGCTCGCCATCGGCTATAACGGCGATTTCCTCAAGGATTTGCTGAGCAGCCAGGTAGACGGAACCGTGGAATTTCGGTTCAAGGATAACAACAGCGCCGCTCTCTTCACTCATCGCAAGGATGACGGAACCACGCTCGAGGCAGTAATTATGCCGATGCGACTAGGGGGAAAGTAATGCCCGCTAGTCAAAGACGGCGTGACCTGGCGATCTACAGCACAAATCTGGATGAGCTAACGCTCGCCGGGTTTGTGCTGGAAACCCGCATCCTTCACTCGAGACTTCACAGATGCTCGGAGCTTGAAGAGTTACTCCGCAAGCTCTCAGCGCACCCGTACACGGCCGGCTCTACTGGAATCAGGCTCGCGGTGATTATCCACGAAGGGCGCACGCCGGAAGCGATAGCGGCAACGGAACACGTTCTCCAATCCTTAGATGAAGAGTTTCCCGAGGTTCCCGTGTTGCTCGTGGATTTGCCAAACGTCTTTCGCGCCGGTGCTGCGCTGGCAGACGTGCGGCTCGCCGGCGTGTGCTCTGCAACCGCGCTCATTCATGCGGCCAGGACGCTCATGCTACGGAAACGCGGGCCGATCCGCGCCGAAGGGCCGCAACCGGCGAGCGCGATAGTGCAGCCACCAACTCCAATCGCTCGAATGATGAGCCTTGCCGAGAAATGCGCGTAAGCAGCTTAGACGTTCACTGTCCCAAATGCGGGGCGCGCGCCGGCGTACCGTGTCCCGCGGGCCTTTACGGAAAGCTCCGGTTTTGCATCGAGCGTTGGGTTGACGCTCAACACGTTTATCTCAGGGCAACACGCGGCAAATAGGGGCCGCGGGAAGAACGGCAACGAATGACAGATGAGAGTTTGAAACGACTTCCGCCACTGGATTACTACAAGTGGCATTGGATGAGGTTCCGAGCAAACCGGCGCGTTCAGCGCATGGATTACATCGCTCGCGGGCTCTACCGGGAACTGTTAGACGAGCAATGGAGCGAAGGCTCGCTATCCGCGGACCTGGCGGAACTGGCGGATATTTGCGGCTGCCCGGTAGAAGTGATGCAGGAGAAATGGCCGCAAATCGAGGGATGTTTTCTCGATGCCGGCGACGGGCGGATATTCAACCAAACCTTAGAGGATCAGCGTACAGACCTTGATTCTCAAAGGGTTAACCGTGTTCGCGCCGGACGCGCCGGCGGGAAGCAAAAGCTAGCAAATGCTAAGCAGGTGCTAGCAGGTGCTAAGCAAGTGCCTAGCATCTGCCATATAGAAGAGAAGAGTAGAGAAGAGTTAGAAGAGAAGAGCAAAGAAAAACACTTGCTCATCGGCAAAGATGCCGATGAGCGTTCGCGTGTCTCTGAAAGCAAGGCTCAGAGGGTCAGAAACCTAACCGCCTGGGCTGAGAAGTGCCATTCGGCCTACCCGCGCAAGGTGGCGAAGCAAGACTCGCTCCGCGCATTCATAAAGCACATATCGAAGCTCTCGGAAGCTCACAAGGGCGATGACGCCGCCGGCGAGTGGATGCTCGCCAGGGTTCAGGCCTTTGCCCGCTCGTCGCTCGTCGCCTCAACTCCACTAGAAAAGCTCCCTTACCCGGCAACGTGGGCCAATGACGGCCGTTACGACGATCCAGCGGCGGAATGGAGCATCGCGGTAATTACAAAAACCCTGAACGGAGAGAACCCGAATGGAAATAACGGAAAGACAAATGGCGCGGTTGCTCGGATCGACAGAAACCGGGACGCAATTAGACAAACGGCGGCCAGATATCGAGCTGGATCAGGTGGAAATGCTGATGGATCAGATGCAGGCGAGCTACCCGAGCCAGGAGCTTGCGCCGGCAACGGTGGAGATGTGGTTCCCGCTATGGCTTGAAATGGTGGCGGAATTCGGGCTCCAGCGGTTCCGTAAGGCGCTCGTGCCGATGTTGGGCCGCTCTCGATTCTTCCCGCACCCGTCCGAGATTCGAGAGCAGCTCGAGGCTGAAGACGCAGCGGCGGCCGCGGCCAGGGCGCAAGAGCGAAGCAAGCAGCTACTCGCCGAGAGGCGCGCCGAATTCTGGCGTTGGGTGGATGAGCGGCTCGCGCCTGGAGGCTACAACGAGGGCATGGATGAGCAGGCGTTTTTAGACACGATCAAGACTCCCGGCTATATCGGGCTGAAGGCAAGAAAGAAATGAAGGATTTGAAAACGGCCATGAACCTAGCGGACAATGCGCGCCGCGAACGGGTAAACAGCGATCCGGCGCTTGAAGAGTTTGAAGAGCGCGCCGCAATCATCGAGTTTTGCGGAAACGTTCCGCGGGCAGATGCCGAGCGGATCGCCGCGGATCAAATCCGAGACGCCAAGCTAAAGCGGCAATGGAAGGTTGAGCAGGGCGAGCTTGCGAGCGTGTGGCGATGAGGTTCTGTCAGACGTGCGGAAACGAAATAAACAGCAACGCACATCGGCGAATGTGCAAGACGGCCGCCGGATTCGCGCGATTCTTTCGATTCGTGGCATGTAGGGCGCAGGGGGAATCAGAATGAAATCAAAGACAACGAGCGTTGACAAGTGGCAACAGGGCCGGCCGCAGTGGAACTATAACCCGGCTCTTCAATTCTGGTGGCGCTTCGTGCAATGCACGGTTGCGGATGCGATGGAGATGGAGCATCCAGCCGGACCATTACGGCCAGGCGAGAAATGGCCTATCGAGGCGTGGCGGCCATCCAATGAAGCTCTGCTCGCTCGCGATTGGATCGCAACATCCACGCCGCGCGGCGTGTTCAATGGCAAGCGCCGGTTTGTGAGCTTCGATGAGTGCTGCTTCTGGCTCGGGTGCAACGCTGATGCTGAGCGCGTTGGATTGCTCGCGCTAATCGACGCCGGCCAGGACTTTGACACAGAGGAATCCTGGGAGCGTCTCGTGGTACTGCGAGACGGGGAGCCGGAAGACACGGAGGCGCTCTTCGAGTTGCCGGATATGTTCCGTGTTGTGCCGGTGCGCGATCAACTCACGATTGAATGGGCGGCGTAATGATTGCCGGCGCTCAAAACCGAATGATCGAGCCAGGCTTTGACAGAATGCCGGATGATCCGGCGCAATTCTCCGCGGGTTGCGCCGGCAAGGATCGCTACACGAGCGAACAAACCGCCGATAAAGTGCTCATGCTCTTGAAGAGCGGGAAGATTAGGCATCCCAAAAGCGGCGGCCGTTGGGATATGAACCAATCTTACGAGTGCCGATTCTGCGGCGGCTGGCATCACGGACGGCCGTAATCGTATAAATCCGCTCATGCTCAAATCGTACATTGCTGCAAGGATCGCCGGGGGGGGGTAATACGACTCTCCGAGAAATATACGGGTTCCTATACGTTTCTCGCGGGTTTCGTTGCCGGCCTGCTCATCTCCGGCGCTCTCATCCTGCTAGACGGTTCCCGCCAAAGCCCAGTGTAATTCCTAAAGAATTTCGTTGACTTCCTAAAGAACTGTATCGTACTTTACAAAACATGAAGAGCAAGGCAATAACTCAAGCGGAATACGGAGCCTTTCAAGAGGCTTACGACTTTTTCAACGCGGAGCTTTTCAAAAACGCTCTGCCTAACGTTC
>Ga0210391_10000769_pt1 | contig 31403 bp, 20 predicted proteins | sample IncBWC12OmetaG_FD_160573 | JGI IMG/M metagenome (GOLD analysis project Ga0210391, IMG submission 160573) | Forest soil microbial communities from Barre Woods Harvard Forest LTER site, Petersham, Massachusetts, United States - Inc-BW-C-12-O ... | reverse complement strand
GCCGACGCCGTAGGTGTCTGCGGATTCGCCGCGGCCGCAACCTGCTGCCGCTGCGTCACCGGCGGAAACAAACACCGAGACGCCTTCGGTAACGGCCTGCTGGAAGGCCGAATTGAACGAGGCATTGAGAGCAGAGCCGCCGAAGGCTTCGCAAATGCCATAGCTCATGCTGATGATCGCCGGCGGAGCGGAGCTGGCGTTGAGCAGGTTCTGAACGGCGATGAGACCGCCGAACGTGCCTTTGTCGCCGCAGGTGATCATTTCGATGGTGGCGTCAGGTGCGGCGGCGCTGGACCATTCAGCGTCGAGTGCGGCTTCGCCGCTGGCGCCGTTGATTCCAGGATCGATGCAGTTGTTGGTGCCCGAGGAAGCCGGATGCTTGATCTCAAGACGTCCGGAAGTATAGCCGCTGAGACCGAGAACGGAGCGGAAGGCGAGCCAATCCTGCTTGAGGAAGTTGGAGTCTTCGACTACGACAACGGTCTGGCCTTTGCCGGTGGTTCCGGCGGAGAAGAGAGGGTTCAAGTTGTAGATGGTAGCCAGATCGGAGGGCACGACGATGTAGTACTCTGTTCCGCCCTGGTTGACGGTATAGTTGGTCTTGGTCTGATACATGGCGTGGGGCTTGAAGTCGTTCAACTGCGCGATGCCGATTACCGCCGGAGCCAATGCTTCCGGGAGGCGGGGATCGCTCATGTTCGCGATGTGATTCTGGCCCTTCACGCTGAGATTGTGAATCTCGGTGTGGAAGGCTTCGCGGATCATGCCTGCGGTGCCGCTGAAGTCGATGACCATGCCGCTGGCGTAGACGACGTTCACGGTGAAGCCGTGGCCTTTGAGCCAACTGGAAATGGCGTTGAGATCGGCGGAGTTGAGGCCGTAGCGCTCGCCGTATTGCTGAGCGGTGAGCCACTGGTGATAGCTGGCCGAGTTGGGCTTCTGCAGGTCGTCGATGTACTTATCGAGCGCCTGCTCAGCCTCGACGGGACGCCGCAACTGGAGCTGGAGGTTTTCGAGAACCAGGTTATCGGAAACGCGGCCGCGGTCGTTGGCTGCGTTCGCTTCGGGGCGAGTGTTGCCCTCGAGCGTAACGAGGCTCGCTTCGTTGATAGCCGAGGTGATCAGCGGGCGGCTTCCACTGGTTGCGTTTGCGGCAACCGTAAATAGAAGCAACGTGAGCGCGATCGCTGAGAACCGGAGAGACGAGAAATTGCGCATCGGATCCTCCTTAATGAATCCTTCGTTTCATCATTAACTTCTTTAACTTCTTTATTCTTCTTTGTAGGCGTGTGAAATCCATCATGAGCAGAGAGACCGTACCGTCCAGGGGACGATGGCGAGGTCAGACCGCGAGAGTCAGCGACGTTGCGGTTGAGCTATGCCAGCGGCGGCACCCGCTAGTAGGCCACTAAAGTAACGCCACGTCAACGGAGTCGGGAGACTTGGAGATAAAAGGCTCGGTATGGCAAAGTGCTGGAGGCGGGGTTTTGGGGAGATTTCCGGCAAAGACTGACTGGCCGTCGAGGGTCGCTTGTCTTTTTCTGGCTGGCGCGGACTTCCACGGGAATAGTGTATTGTGGCATTTGCCTCCCACAAATGGTCTGGAGCGGCGAGAATCCTGCGGGCAATTACGCGGATTGACGCAGCCGCTTGCAACCCATTCGTGTGCTTTCATGTTCTTACTGGATTCACATAGAGAAGCACTGGGGAAGTTGGCACGGCGGTAAGGTTATGCCGGCTGAGCGCTGGTTTCCCGGCGCATACCATAATGGAGAGAACGTTCGAAATGATTCGTGCTGTTTTCAGATCTATTGCCGCGACCTCAAGCTTTGCGCCGCTGTTTGTTACGATCCTGTTTTTCATGATCTTGCCGGCTTCGGTTGCCGTGGCACAGACGCCGGCGCAAGACTCCGGACAAAATTCGCCTGGGCAGAGCCCTGCGGAAGCGAGCCCGGCGCAGGATTCTTCCGCAACGACGCAGACCGCGCCGGTGCAGACCCAGACGTCACAGACACCGGCTCCACCGGGAGGGCCGGTTGCGCCTGCGACGCCAGTGGTGCCGAAGTGGCAGGTGTTCGGGGGATATTCCTTGTTCCGCGCGTATCTGGGCCACTTGAACAGCACCAATTTTGACGTCGATGTGGACCTGTTCCCGAACACGCTGGTGACCCGGAACAACTTCAACGGGTGGAGCGCGGAGGCGCAATACAATTTTGGCCCGTTGGTAGGCGGCGTGATCGATGCTTCGGGCTTTCTCGGTTTGCCATTTACGCCTGCGCCGGGAGTCGGGGGCTTGCCCAGCGCGAGTTCGTATTCGATTCTGGCCGGACCTGTGGTCACGTATCGCAAGTGGAAGGGATTCAGTCCGTACGCGCATGCGTTGTTTGGGTGGAACCGCATGAGCATTGGAACCAGCACACTGACTGGAGTGACATATCCGCCGGCGGCGCTGATTCCGCTGTCTTCGAAGGCCACGTCGTTTGACGATTTCACCATGGCGTTCGGCGGCGGGGTCGATTACAAACTCACGCGGCGGTTCGATGTGAGGCTGGGGCAGTTGGAGTGGTTTCGTACCAGCCTGAATATGGACTCGTTTTACGGAACCGCTTTTTCCTCAACGCTGGTGCAGGGATTTCCGGCAAAGGAGGGAAATTTGCGATTCTCTGCGGGCGCTGTGGTCAAGTTCTGAAACTGCGGGATCTTTATTTAAGTAGCTGACTCATTTAAGAACGTGATTCAGCGACCCGATTCAGCGCGGCGCGAGGACGTCGCGGGTGCGCACATGTTCGGGGCGGAAGCCCATGCCGATGATGCGGGCGGGAATGCGGCGCAGGAACGGAAATGGCCGCATGAGTTTGAGGATTGAGGGAGCCTTGGTCGGCTTCGTGCTTTTGAGGATCCTCCGAATTACCGCATTCTGAATCACGACCTGCAGCTTTTGCGTGGCGCGGGTGGGAAATTCTCTTCGGCGCTGTACGGCTTCGAGATCGTGCTGGCTGATGGTTCCCTCTTCGTTCAGGAGTTTCGCGGCGAGAATGTTAGCGGTGGCAACGGCATCCTGAATTGCGAGATTGATGCCTACGCCGCCGACCGGCGACATGGCATGGGCGGAGTCGCCGATGCACAACAGCCCCGGCCGGGACCAGTGCCGCAAGCGATCGACTTTTACCGTGAGCAGGCTGATGTCGTTCCAGTCGCGCAGCTCGTGAACCCGGTCGCGTAGGAATGGCTGGAGCGCGACGATCTCTTCGCGGAATTTCTCGATTCCCTGCCGGCGAATTTCATCGGCGGCTCCTTTCGGAATAACGAAGCCACACTGCCAGTATTCTTCGCGATCGATCATCACCAGCATCTTGCCGGCTTCGACGTGACCGAGGGTTTGCGCGGGATCGGTTTTTTTGCGGCTGAGGCGCATCCACAGAACATCCATGGGAGCGCCGAGGTCGATTACCTGTAGACCCGCGAGCTCGCGGACCGTCGAATGGCGCCCATCGGCACCGATCGTCAGCAGGGCGCGAATTGCAATTTCGCCCTGGGGAGTCTTCGCCCGGACCCCGGCGATGCGGCCGTTTTCCTCGATCAGGCCGGTCGCTTCCGTGTTCATTCTTACCTGAAAGCCGGGATAGCGTTTTCCCTGTTCGACCAGGAAGTTCAGGAAGTCCCACTGCGGCATCAGGGCTATGAATTTGCATTTTGTGGGCAGGTGGGTAAAGTCGGCGATCGCGATCAGGTCTTTTCCAATTATTGCGGAGAGTTCGCGCGCCTGCTGATGCGGGCGTTGGAGAAATTCTTCGAGCAGGCCGAGTTCGTGCATCAGTTGGAGGGTTGAGGGATGGATGGTGTCGCCGCGAAAGTCGCGCAGGAAATCTGCGTGCTTTTCGAGCACGATGACATCGATGCCACTGCGCGCGAGCAGAAAAGCGAGCATCATTCCGGCAGGGCCTCCTCCGGCGATGCAGCATTTGGTTTGAAGTGATGTGCTCATTCTTGCCTGAGTGCATCTAATAAGGAGAGATGGTCAATTTTGTGCCCTTCGAGTGTGTTCTCCGCATTTGTACATGACCGCCGGGTATCTGTGACCTGCACTTGAGGCTTTTTACACTAGAGACTCCCCGAAAGTCTGCCGATGTTTTCCCCAGGCTGAGGACTTTTTCTCTGTAGCGACGTAACTCGCTGAAAGCTCAGCCCTTCCAGCGGAAGGCGCCGGGCTGCGGCAGGCCGAGATGGGCGAGAACGCGATAAGCAAACTCGCGGGCTATGTCATCTAAGGTCGCGGGCCGGTAGTACAGGGCCGGAATGAGAGGGAAGATCGTGGCTCCGGCATCGGCGGCGCGGTACATGTTGCGGATGTGAATTTTGTTGAGCGGAGTTTCGCGCACGCAGAGTACGAGCGGGCGTTTTTCTTTGAGGCAGACGTCGGCGGCGCGCTCGATTAAGTGGGAAGCGATGCCGTTGGCGATGCGAGCGAGAGTTCCTACGCTGCACGGGATGACGATCATGGCGTCGCTGGGGTAAGAGCCGCTGGCGATATTGGCGCCGATATCGGCGTTGGATTGCCCTTTGATCTTTGAGATTTTGGTTGGCGGGACGGCCCGGTCGTGGCTGGCCGGGTTGGGAGCTTTCGACGACCGGCCGCCGCCGGAAAGAATTTGTCTCAGAAGATTGGAGCGGCCGCGAATGCCGAGTTCTTCGGCGAGGACTCGCATGGCGGAATCGGAGGCTACGAAGTTGACAGAGCGAATGCGGGAATCGCGCTCGACGGCCCGCAGCAGTTGCTGCAAAAAGATCGAGCCGCTTGCGCCGGTGGTGGCGATGGTCAGATTTTGCGGCGGGTCATTGGGCATGGTCATTGGACATGGTTATTGGACATGGAGTTTCGTTCGAGCGGCGTAGTGTGGCCTCGAAATTTGCAGCATAGGCAGTTGGTGAAGAGGAGTCAAGCTGGCGGACGAGAGCGATGCGGTCACCGGCAGAAAGCGGGAGGTAATTGCTGAGAGCTGACGGCTGATTTTTTATGTCCTCAACAGCAAATTTGCGATCGCGGCGGAGCGCTGGGCAGCTGCATGCTCTGGCGGGAGTGGAGCGCGAGATCCGGGCGCAGGATTCGCACAGCCGCCGCAAGTATTTGCGGGAGTTCAGCCAGGCGTTTCGCAGCTACGATTCACTGCTCGATTCCGAGCAATTACAGAGCGCGCTGCGCGCCGCCGATGTTGTGCTGGTCGGCGATTATCACGCGCTTCCCGGCGCGCAGCGTTATGCGGCGTCGCTCTTCGAGCAGCGGGCGCTGGCTGTAGACCGGCCGGTGGTGCTGGGAGTGGAAACCATCTTCGCGCGGGATCAGCACATTCTTGACGAGTGGTGGCGGCGTGAAATCGATGAAGCGGAGTTGCGGCAGCGCATTCGTTTCGATGTGGACTGGGGCTACGATTGGACGCCGTTTTATGAATTGCTGGTCGCGGCGCGCGACCATGGCGAGGCGATATACGGACTGGACTGCATGCCGCGCGAGAACCTGCGCAAGATTGCAGCACGCGACCGGCACGCGGCGGCAAAGGTTGCAGAGATTCGAGAACGGCATCCGGCAGCGGCGATCTTTGTTTTGTTCGGCGAATCGCATCTTGCCCCCGGGCATTTGCCGCGCGTGCTGCAGAAAACGCTGCCGGGCGCGAAAGTTCTTACGATCCTGCAGAATGTCGATGCTTTGTACTGGCGCGCGGCGGGCGAGCGGGTCGAAAAAGTCGACGCGGTGCGCATTTGCGATGATGTGCTTTGCGTGTTCAACGCTACGCCGCTGGAGAAATACGAAAGCTACCGGCTGTTTCTCGATCAGTGGAGCCGGTGCGACAGCGGTCCGGATTTTGCGCCGACGATTTACAACCTGATCGACAGCCTGGCGGCTTTTCTGGAGATCAACCGATACTCCCCGCATAACGGGACACAGCCGAAGTTTCTGATCGATATGTTGCCGGAGGTTCATGGGAATGCTTCGGTCGCGACACTACGCCGGCTTCTGCTGCGAAAAGGCATCGACGAAGCTCGATTGGATAACATGCTGCTGGATGTGGACGAACGCGGCAGCGCTTATTTCCCCGAGGTCAACGCGTTCTACGTGCACGAATTTCAGATGATGCATGCCGCAGAAGATGCGACGCGGTTTCTGCATCAAGCCTGCCGCGGATTACCGATCGTGCGAAAGGCGAGCGCGGGGGATTCAGGGGCAGAGGCAGGGCTCACGATCGACAGGTTTTATACGCAAGTGGTGGAACATGCTGTGGCCTACTTCGGATCGCGGGTGCTCTACCCTTCGCGGCCTGCGCCCGACACGCCGGATTCGATTACGCTTTCACGCGCGGCTTGCGAACGGGCTGCACAGGCAGCGGTTGCCAGCGGCAGGGAAAAATTCGATTGCGCCGCTCGAAATTGGGGCTACTACCTGGGAAACCAGATCTATGCCGGATATCTTGAAGGCAAGGCAAAGCCGCGGGCATTGCGGCGATTGTTCCTCACTCACCTCGATAAGCCAGGAGCGGCGCGCAAAGTGTGCACGGCGGTGATTGCGCGAATCCGGGCTGCGCTGCATTCGAGAAGCTGACCGACCTCGAAGCTGCGAGTGCTAATCTAATTGGTCCGGCTCAATGATTCGTACGATTCATTTCGAGTCCGGCCAGTTTAGTTCGGATTGCCGCAAGCTACGCCAGTGAACGCCGAATCCATTCGCAAACTTTTTGAGCAGGTGCGCCGGGGCGAGATTACGCCCGACGACGCAGTCGACCGCTTGAGGCATCTTCCTTTTGAAGATTTGGGATTTGCCAAGGTGGATCATCACCGGTCGCTGCGGGTGGGGATGCCGGAGGTGATCTTTGGCGAGCGCAAGACTCCGTCGCAGACGGCAGAGATCTTCGCGCGGCTGGCGAAGCATGGCGGCAACGTTCTGGCTACTCGCGCCGATAAGAAACAGTTTTCCGCGGTGAAGAAAAAAGTTCGCTCGGCTGAATATCGGGAGTTGGCGCGGGCGATCATTCTGAAACGCGATTCGCAACTCTACGGCAAAGGGATTGTCGCTGTGGTTTCTGCCGGAACCAGCGACATCCCGGTGGCGGAAGAGGCGGTAGTCACTGCAGAGATCATGGGTAACGAGGTGCAGCACTTCTACGATGTGGGCGTGGCGGGAATTCACCGGCTGCTGGCGAACCGCGAGGCTTTGACGAAAGCCCGTGTGGTGATCGTCTGCGCTGGAATGGAGGGCGCTTTGCCCAGCGTGGTTGGCGGCCTGGTCGGCGTGCCGGTGATTGCTGTGCCTACCAGCGTTGGTTATGGTGCGTCGTTCAAGGGTTTGACTGCTTTGCTCGGCATGCTGAATTCCTGCGCTTCGAACGTCAGCGTGGTGAATATCGATAATGGGTTCGGCGCGGGATATGTGGCTTCGCTGATCAACCGGCTGTGAAGCGGCTGGGGGCTTCGATAAGAGATCCTTCGAGCCGCTGCAGAAAACGCGGCCCTTCGGGATGACGCCGAGCAGATTGTTGCAACCTCATTGCAACTTGTACGAAGTTTTCTGCGTCAGCGATGAGGGCGTTGGAAGTTGCGACTGATCCCATCCGCCACCTAACGCTTCGATCAGAGAAACTGCCGAGGTCATCTGCTCGACCTGAATCGTGGCCAGGGTTTGCTGGTTGGAGAGCAGCGTGGTCTGAGCGGTGACTACATCGACGTAGGGATCGATTCCGGTTTCGTAGCGGCCGATTTCCAGATTGAGAAACTCCTGCGCGTGTTTGACGGCTTCCTGCTGACGCTCGATTTGCTGCGAGTAGAGGCGAACGGCGGCGAGATAATCTTCAACCTGCTCAAAGGCGACCAGAGTTGCTTGCCGGTAGGCGGCGAGGTCTGCGTTGTAGGCGGCGGTGTACTGATTTAATTCTGCGCGGTAGAGGCCGCCGTTGAAGATGGTTTGCGAGATGGTTGGCCCGATCGACCAGAAACGGCTGGGCCAGGTAAACCACTTGGTGACGGAAGAGCTTTCGACTCCGCCGGTGGCGGAAAGAGTGAGGCTGGGAAAGAAAGCTCCGTAACCGATGCCGATGGTGGCGTTGGCTTCGGCGAGGGTGCGTTCGGCGGCGGCGACATCGGGACGGCGCTCGAGGAGTTGCGAAGGAACTCCGACAGGAATCGGCGGGGGATTGGTCAACTCCGGTTTTACGGGAATGGAAAAATCGGTCGCCATTTTTCCGACCAGCATGGCGATGGCGTGTTCGTATTGCGCGCGGGCGACTTTCAGGTTGATGGCTTGCGATTGCGCGCTCTCGAGCGTGGTTTGGGCTTCGACTACCGAGATGTAATCGGTCACTCCGGATTCATAGCCGGCTTTGTTGATGTCGAGAGCCTTCTGGTCGGCCTGCACGGTTTCGTCGAGAATCTTCTGCAACGCGTCTTGTCCGCGAATTTCGAAATAGTACTCGGCGAGACTTGCCTGTTCGGTCAGCGTTTCGTTGGCCAGATCGGCGGCGCTGACCTGCGCGGCGAATTGGGCCTGCCGCACTTCGTTGCGGATTTTTCCCCAGAGATCGGGAACCCAGGAAACATCGATGGGGAATGACCAGATTGTGCTCTGCTGGCCGGAAGCAGTGGCTTGTCCGGAGGAGGTGGTGGTGCCGTTTCCGTTGGTGGTGTTGAATGTGTTGGCGAGAGTGCCGGAGGCGTGCGAGCGCTGGAACGAAGGACTAGTGGTTACCGTAGGCCAATATTGCGCGCGGGCTTCGCGAATCACCGCGCGGGCTTCCATGAGATTTTCGAAATATTCTTTGATGTTCTGATTGTCGATGTTGAGCTGATCTTCGAGGGCATTCAGTTCGGGGTCTTTGAAGATTTCCCACCATTTGCCGCGCAGCATGGCTTCCTGCGGAGTAGCGACCTTCCATCCGGGAGCGTCCTGGAAGTTGACTGTGGATTCTTTGTAGTTCGCTTCGGGCGGAGCCGGCGGCTTGGGCGCATGATACTTCGGGCCCACGGTGCAAGCGGTGGTTCCGAGGAGCGCTGCGAGCAGGCAAAGCAAAGCGCGCTGAGACCATTGTTTGGGCGAACGTTGTTTTGGCGAGCGTGGTTTTGGCGAGCGAGCATGCCGGTCCGACGATTTCGAATTTGTTTTATGCATTTTCTGGCACCTCGTGTCCTGCTCCGGGCGCGGATTCCTTGCGCCGCTTGAATCGCAAACGTAACCGGTCCAATTCCAGGTAGACGACGGGAGTGGTATAGAGCGTGATCAACTGACTCAACAGCAAACCGCCGACGATCGTGATGCCGAGTGGCCGGCGCAATTCGGAACCGGTGCCCGTGCCGAAGGCAAGAGGAAGCGCGCCGAAGAGTGCGGCCATGGTGGTCATCAGGATCGGGCGGAAGCGCAACATGCAGGCTTCAAAAATCGAATCGCGCGTGTTCTTGCCTTCCTCGCGTTCGGCCATGAGAGCGAAGTCAACCATCATGATGGCGTTTTTCTTCACGATGCCGATCAGCAGCACGATGCCGATGATGGAAATTACGTTGAGATCGATGTGGAAGATCATGAGCGCGAGCATGGCGCCGACGCTGGCCGAGGGCAGCGTGGAGATGATGGTCAGCGGGTGCATGAAACTTTCATACAAAATGCCGAGCACGATATAAACCGCGAAGAGAGCCGTCGCCACCAAAATTTTCTCGTTGGCCAGCGATTGCTGGTAGGCCTGAAGCGTTCCAGCGAAGAAACCGCGGATGGTGGAGGGAGTTCCCAGTTTCTGCTCGAGCTGGGCGATTTCTTTGGTGGCGTCGCTCATCGAGACATTTGGAGCGAGGTTGAATGAAACCGTGACGGAGGGGAACAAGCCGGTGTGATTGACTTGCAGCGCGGTGGTGCTGGTTTGCGCTTTGGCGAAGGACGAAATCGGAGTCATCGCGGCGGCATTGGCGAGGTTGGGGTTGCTCTTAACGAAGAGATAATTCAGATCCTGGGGCGACTGCCAATACTCGGGCGCGACCTCGAGCACGACGTAGTACTGGTTCATCTGCGTGTAAATTACGGAAACTTCAGACTGGCCAAAGGCGGAATACAGCGCCTGATCGAGCGAGCTGGCCGTCTGGCCGAGGCGAGCGGCGGAGAGACGGTCGTAGTTCAACAACTCGCGCAGGCCGCCATTCTGCTGGACGCTGTTTACGTCCTGCAGGCCTGGAAGTTTTCTTATGTTTGACAGCAGGATCGGCCCCCAGTGCGCCAGATCCTGAATGTTGTCGGATTGCAGGGTGTACTGGTAAAGCGCGTTGCTGGAGCGCCCGCCGATACGAAGATCCTGTACCGCCTGAAGAAATGCCGAGGCTACCGGCAGGCGATTCAGCTTCGGCCGCAGACGGTTAATGATCTGGGGCGCGCCGATCTTGCGTTCGGCGAGCGGCTTGAGCGCGATGTAGATGAAGCCGCCGTTGCTGGCGCCATTGCCGCCGGTGTAAGCGTTTACGTTGGCGACCGCCGGGTCGGCTTTTATGACGTCCACTAACTGCAACATCGAATTATTCATGAAGGGGAATGAGGCGTCCTGCGGGCCTTGCACTCCGCCGACGACAGCGCCGGTATCCTGCTGGGGGAAAAATCCCTTGGGGATTATGACGATCAGATAAAAGTTCAGGGCGATGGTGAGCAGCAAAATGCCGATGGTGAGAGCCGGATTTTTCAGCACCCACTCGAGCGAGGTGCCGTAGATGTTCAGCATGCCGTCGAAGAATTTCTCGCTCCAGCGGTAGAGGCGGCCATGCTCTTCGGGTTTTTTTTCTTCCGCCTTCAGCAGATGGGCGCACATCATGGGGGTGGTGGTGAGCGAGATGATCATCGAGACGATGATGGCGGTGGCAAGGGTAACCGCGAATTCGCGGAAGAGGCGGCCGACGATGCCGGCCATGAGGAGAATGGGAATGAAAACGGCAACCAGCGAGATGCTGATGGAAAGCACGGTGAACCCGATTTCTTTCGCGCCCTTCAAGGCGGCCTGCATCGGTTCCATGCCGTGTTCGAGATAGCGGGAGATATTTTCCATGACGACGATGGCGTCGTCGATGACGAAACCAGTCGAAATGGTCAAGGCCATGAGCGAAAGATTATCGAGGCTGAAGCCCACGAGGTACATGACGGCGAAGGTTCCGATAAGCGATACGGGAACGGCGACGCTGGGAATAATCGTGGCGCGAGCGTTACGCAGAAAGAAGAAGACGACGAGAATGACGAGGATGACGGAGATGATCAGGGTGCGCTCGACATCATCGACAGAGGCGCGAATGGTGGTGGTGCGGTCGAGGACGATGGTCGCCTGGATCCCTTGGGGGAGAATTGCCTGCAGAAACGGCAACTGATCGCGAACGCGTTGCACCGTCGAAATAATATTCGCGCCCGGCTGGCGGAAGATGATAACGGTGACCGAGGGAATCCCATTCAGATATCCGGCGGTGCGGAGATTCTGGGTGGAGTCGATGACGTCGGCGACATCCTCGAGGTGGACGGCTACGCCGTTGTGATAGCCGATGACCAGCGGCTTGTATTGCTCGGCGGTGGAGATCTGGTCATTGGTGAGAATGTCGGCGGTGTACGAGCCATTGGCGAAGCGTCCGCGGGGCCTGTCGGCGTTCTGCAGGCTGAGCACCGATTGGATATTGGCGATGGTCAGACCATGGCTCTCAAGCTTTGTGGGATTCACCTCCACGCGAACCGAAGGCAATGCGCCGCCGCCGACGACCACCTGGCCGACTCCGTCGATTTGCGAAAGCTTCTGCTCCATTACCGTGGAAGCTTCGTCGTACAACTTGGGGGTTGAGTATTTATCGGAGGTGAGCCCCATGATGATGATGGGAGCGTCGGAGGGGTTGACTTTTCTGTAGGTCGGGTTCGCCGGCAGATTTGCAGGCAGATAACTTCGCGCGGCGTTGATTGCGGCTTCCACGTCGCGGGCGGCGCCATCGATATTGCGCGACAAATCGAACTGAAGGGTGATTGAGGTCGAACTCAAAGAGCTGGACGAGGTCATCTCCGATACGCCGGCGATGTGGCCGAGCTGGCGCTCCAGCGGGGTAGCGACCGACGAAGCCATGATTTCGGCGCTGGCGCCGGGAAGGCTGGTGGAAACTGAGATGGTCGGGAAATCGACCTGCGGCAGTGGAGATACCGGCAGCACGGTGAATCCAATCGCTCCTGCGAGGGCGACCGCGGCGGTGAGCAAAGTCGTTGCCACCGGGCGGCGAATGAATGGCTCGGAAATGCTCATGCCGTCTCCGGATTCGGTTCGGCGCCGGCGGCTGGTGACTCATGCCTGCCTTTGCTGAAGCGTTGCGCCAGGCGATCGAAAAAGATGTAAATCACGGGAGTGGTGTAGAGGGTAAGCACCTGGCTGACGAGCAGGCCGCCGACCATGGCGATGCCCAGCGGACGGCGCAACTCCGAACCGTAACCGCGGCCCAGCGCCAGCGGAATGCCGCCGAGGAGCGCGGCCATAGTGGTCATCATGATCGGTCGGAAGCGCAGCAGGCTGGCCTCGTAGATCGCATCGGTAGAATTTTTTCCATGCTCACGCTCGGCCTCGAGCGCGAAGTCGACGATCATGATGCCGTTTTTCTTGACGATGCCGATCAGCAGGATGATGCCTATGATCGCCACGACGCTGAGATCCTGCCGGAAAAGCATGAGCGCCAGCAATGCGCCCACGCCCGCCGAAGGCAGCGTCGAAAGGATGGTGACCGGATGAATGAAACTTTCGTAGAGGACTCCGAGCACGATGTAAACCGTGACCAGCGCGGCGAGAATCAGAAGAGCTTCGTTGGAGAGCGAATTCTCGAAGGAGGCGGCGGTTCCCTGAAATTGCGCCTGGAGGCTGCCGGGGAAGTTCAACCTGGCGGCGACTTTGTTGATATCGGTGATTGCCGTGCCCAGCGCGGCGTTTGGGGCGAGATTGAAAGAAACCGTCACCGATGGGAATTGGCCCTGATGATTGATCGAGAGGGCTTCGGTGGTATCTGAGACGTGAACGAAGGCACTGAGCGGAATTGCGTTCGCTCCGGCAGCGGTTGTGGTTGTGTTGGGGGTGGTTCCAGCGAAAATTCCGCCATTGATGGAAGCGTTGGCAGTCGAGGTGTTTGAAGAAGAAAGAACAGTGCCCGAGGGCTGCAGCGTTAACGCCGAAGGAGTGTAGAGCACGGCAGTTGTGGTTGCGTTGGAGCCTGCGGAACTCGATCCGGAAGCGGAGAACGAAGTCGAGGCCGACGCTCCGGTGGCGCTGGAAGAGGCGTTGGCCTGCAGGTAAAGCGCGCCCAGCTTACCGGGGTCCTGCTGCCACTCCGGCTGGGCTTCGAGTACGACGTGATACTGGTTGAGCTGGGTATAGAGCGTGTTGATCTGCCGTTGGCCGTAGGCGTCGTAGAGCGTGTTGTCGATGGTGGCTGGGGCAACTCCCAGGCGCGACGCGGTCACGCGGTCGATGTTGACCGAAACGGCATGAGCGCCGGTTTGCTGGTCGGTGGCGACATCTTCGAGGCTGGGAACTTTTTTCAGTTCGGCGACAAACTTCGCCGTCCAGAGATTCAGCTCGTCGATGTCGGGATCTTCGAGCGTGTATTGATATTGCGTGCGGGTAACGCGATCGTCGACGGTGATGTCCTGCACCGGCTGCATGTAGAGCTGAATGCCCTGCACGCCGGCGAGCTTGCCCTGCAGGCGTCGAATCACATCGGAGGCGTTTAAATCGCGGTCGCCAATCGGCTTCAGATTGATGGCCATGCGCCCGCTGTTGAGCGTGGTGTTGGTTCCATCGGAGCCGATAAATGACGAGAGGCTCTGCACGGCTGGATCTTTGAGAATGATCGAAGCCAGCTGTTGTTGTTTCTCAGACATGGCGGCAAATGAAATCGTTTGCGGCGCCTGCGAAATGCCCTGAATCACGCCAGTGTCTTGAACGGGAAAAAATCCTTTGGGGATGACGATGTAGAGAAAAACCGTGAGCACCAGCGTGGCGACGGCTACCAGAAGGGTGATCGTCTGATAACGCAGCACAACTTTCAGCGTGCGTCCGTAAAAGGCGATCATGCGGTTGAAGGCATTTTCCGACGCCTGATACCAGCGGCTCTGCTGCGACTTGGGATCGTGGCGGAGAATGCGCGAAGCCATCATCGGCGTGAGAGTGAGCGAGACGACTGCCGAAAGAATGATGGTGACGGCCAGGGTTACCGCGAATTCGCGGAATAAGCGACCGACGACATCGCGCATAAAGAGGAGCGGGATCAAGACGGCGATCAAAGAAACGGTCAACGAAACGATGGTGAAACCGATTTGCCCCGCGCCTTTGAGAGCGGCTTCCATCGGCGAGTCGCCTTCTTCGAGAAAGCGCGCGATGTTTTCGACCATGACGATCGCGTCATCGACGACGAAACCGGTGGAGATGGTAAGCGCCATCAGCGAGAGATTGTCGAGGCTATAACCGAGAACGTACATCACCCCGAAGGTGCCCACCAGCGAGAGCGGGACGGCGACGCTGGGAATGACGGTGGCGCGGGCGCTGCGCAGGAAAAGAAAGATGACCATTACCACCAGGCCGATGGTAAGCATCAGTTCGAACTCGACATCGTCAACCGAGGCTTTGATGCTGGTAGTCAAGTCTGTCAGCTGGGTGATTTGCACCGCGGCGGGAAGGTTTTGCTCGAGCTGCGGCAAAATCTTCTGGATGCTGTTGACGACGCTGATGGTGTTCGCCCCCGGCTGCCGCTGAATATTCAGTACGACGGCGGGTTTTGAATTCATCCAGGCGGCGAGCTGCGCGTTTTCTACTCCGTCGACAACAGTCGCTACATTCTTGACCAGAACCGGAGCGCCATTCCGGTAGGCGACGACGACGTTGTAATAATCGTTGGCCTGCGTGATCTGGTCGTTGGCGTCGATCTGATAGTCCTGCCTTGGGCCGTCGAAGTTGCCTTTGGCTGAATTCACGCTGGTCTGGGTGAGCGCCGTGCGCACATCTTCCAGATTGATTCCGTAGGACGACAGCTTTGTGGGATTCACCTGAATGCGCACCGCGGGCTTCTGCCCTCCGCTAATGCTGACCAAGCCCACGCCATTCAACTGCGAAATTTTGGGAGCGAGGCGCGTGTCGATCAGGTCTTCGACCTGTGAGAGCGGCATGCTGTCAGAGGTAATGCCCAGCGTGAGGATGGGCGCGTCGGCGGGATTCGTTTTGTTGTAGACGGGAGGCGTCGGCAGGTCGGCTGGAAGATAACTTTGGGCGGCGTTAATAGCCGATTGCACTTCTTCTTCGGCGACGTCGATATCGAGCGAAAGAGAGAACTGCAGAACGATCACGGAGACGTTGCCCGCGCTGGTCGAGGTCATCTGGCTGAGGCCCTGCATCTCACCGAACTGGCGCTCGAGCGGCGCCGTGATGGTAGTGGCCATCACGTCGGGGCTGGCGCCGGGATAAAAAGTCAGGACCTGAATGGTGGGATAGTCGACTTCGGGAAGCGCCGAGATGGGCAACTGAAAGTAGGAAACTATCCCGGCCAGCAGAATCGCGACCATCAGCAGAATGGTCGCCACCGGCCGCAAAATAAAGGGGCGCGACGGGCTCACGGAGCGTTCCCCTCGGGCGAAGAACTGGGTGGAGGCGGCTGGGTGGTGATATTTACCTTGGAGCCGTTCTGCAATTTGTCGAAGCTGCTGTCGGCGACGATTTCGCCTTCGTTCACGCCCTGTACTGCGGTCTTGCCGCCGTCGGAAGCTCCGGTCTTCACATTGCGGGTAACCGCCTGGCCGTTCTGAATGACGTAAACAAAGGCGGTATTTCCGTTGTGCTGGATGGCGGAATTGGGCAGCAGGATCTGATCGTGCAGAGTCTTCACCAACAAACGGGTATTCACAAATTCGTTGGGATAGAGTTCGCCTTTTTTGTTTTCGAATTGAGCGCGCAGCTTGATGGTTCCGGTCGAGGTATCGATCTGGTTGTCGTAGGAAGTTACTTTTCCACTGGCGATTTTATTTTGCAGAGAGCGGTCCCAGGCGTCGAGCGAAAGATCGATTCCGTGATGCGGCTGGGCCATGACTTCGGCGAGATTGTCTTCCGAGATCGTGGCTACAATGGTGATCGGTTGCATCTCGGTGATTACGACCAGAGTTGTGGTGGCGTTGGCGGTGACCAGGTTTCCGGGATCGACGAGGCGCAATCCCACGCGGCCGCCGATCGGAGCGGTGATGTGGCAATACACGACTTGAACCTGGTCATATTGCAATGTGCCTTGGTCGTTTTTTACCGTTCCCTGATCCTGCAGAACGATTTTTTCCTGATCTTCGAGAGTCTGCCGCGGAATCGCGTTTCGGGCCCAGGCATCTTTGTAGCGCTGCAAATCCATCTGCGCCTGCGCGAGGATATTCTGATCTCTCTCTAAAGCACCTTGCGCCTGGACGACCTGCGCTTCGTAAGGGCGGGCATCGATGTCGATCAGCGGATCGCCCTGGCGAACCAACTGGCCTTCTTTGTAGTGCACCGACTGAATCTTGCCCGTCACTTGTGCGGTGATCGAATCGGTATAGAGCGCAGTGACAGTGCCGATGGCCTCGAGATAGACGCCGATGTCTCCCTTGGTCGCGGTTGCGGTGGTGATGGTGACTGGCCCGGTGATAACGTGGCGTCCGCCGCCGGCGGACCCACTGGTGGATTGCGAGGTTTGATTGCCGCTGTGCCGGAAAATCAAATAAAGGATTAAACACACCAAAAGGATGGCGATTGCCCAGATCCAGAATTTCTTTTTGGAATGGCCTGGCTCGGCTTCAGATGGCGGCAGTTGGTGGTCAGGAGCGATGGGAGCAATCGTTCTTTTCTGATCCATGTTTGGTTAGGTTGGGAACCTTTCGCAGTAACGAATATAAAAGTGTATCGGCTCGCAGAGCCTTTCGCCGTAACGAATACAAAAAATTACACTTTGCGCCGTTTCGCAACAACACGGTTTGGATGCCGTGGGGCTCTTTTTTGCTGCCAGAAATTTGGTCCGGCAGATTGGACCTCCTGCGATTGTCTCTTGTCGATTTCTTTACGAGACGGATCGTTTGGAAATTGAGGCAGAGCCGCCGCGAGCTACGCCATTGCGGAAATTAAATTACCTGCCTGCTTCGAGTTGAACTGCATGGGGCTGGATGCGGTAAGATGGAGCGATCATGACCAGCACTACTAATGAACCTCCCTCGATTGCTGAAGTCTGCGCGCATGTAAAACGTCTTGGCTATGCCGCCCGCGGGCGAATTCGACTGTACGGCGAGGAATTTGAAATTGTTTCCGATCCGTTTCCCGACGCCGATGGAATTTCGCTCAACGTGAAAACCAAGAAAGATGCGCGGGTGCGGGTACTGAAGTTGCCTGCGACGGTTTTGCAGCGCGTGAAGCTGGGAGAGCTGAAAGTCGCGTAATCGCAGGACTGAACGACGCTTCGCCGGTTCGATCTGTTCCGAACAGGTTCGCAATTCGCAGCCGGGTTTCGTAATTCCCGCCGCGGCTCACGATCCGGTGTAGAGCTGAAACGGCGCCCAATAAAACGGACTGCGAAAATCTGCGCTGTGCAGCAACGATAGTTTCGCCGCGCGCAAGGCTGTGCCCGGGCTCCTGCCTCTTTTTAATTCTCCGTAAAACGTGTCGACCAACTGCGGGGCGGAGGCGTCGCTTACATCCCACAGGGCGGCAACTACGTTGTGTGCGCCGGCGCGCAGGAATGCCCAGGAAAGTCCCACCAAGCCTTCACCGGAGTAGGTTCGGTTTCCGGTGCTGTAGCAGGCCGAGATCGTGACCAGCTCGGCCTGTAGCCGGTGCGTGCCGATAATGTCGCGAGCGTAGAGTTTGAAGGAATCGTCTTGCGCCGCTGCGGCGCTGGTTTCGCGGCCCCGGCTCAAGATGATGGCGGAATCGAGCGGGCTGATGCGGCTGGCGGTTCCGTGGGCAACGAAGTGAATGTAGGAAAACTGTTCGGGATGCTGGTTGAGGTAGGAATCTGGCGAGGCCTGGTTGCGCGAGTAAACTTGTTCCTGTCTCGCGGGAAAATATTTTTCGATGTTTTGCATCTGGGCTGCGGCGTTTGGCAATTCTGGATAGGCGTTGTCTGCGGCGGCTTCGGGCGCTACCGGATTGCCGATGAGGAGCAGCTTGCCGTTCAGGTTGGCACCGTGGCCGTGCGACGCGGGCAAGAGCCGCAACGAGGCGGCATTCATGATCGTCGCGTCTTCGATCCAATAATGTTTCGGGGCCGGGAGCAGCGCTTCGAAGTTCAGGCTGTTGAGCCCGCTATCGGGAATGATGAAGACGGAATTATTTCCGCGGGTGGCTTCCCGCCTCAGCAAATCCTGTGCAGGAGCGACCAGCATCTGGTATAGAACGCTGCCGTCGTTTGAGGCTTCGAGAATTTCCGGAGGGCCCTCGATCTTTTTGCGATAGCGTTCGACTGCCGCATCGATTTCAGAACGGTTCGCCGCGAGCGGGAACAGGCGCACTTCACGCGGAGTAATCGCCCAGAGATACGAGTGCTCCTGGCCAAGCGCATAGAAAAGGATGGCGCCGCCGGCGCGGCGGGCGATTTCCGGCGCGTTCAGTGGATCGGGTGTAAACGACGGCTTGCAGGTTCTCCCCAGACCTTCGGCCAGAGTTCGGGCGCGCGCGTAGTCGGCTACGCGGAGAGCATCATTGGTTTTGCCGCGGCTTACGAGGAAGTGGATGTAGTCTTCGTAAATGCGGGCGGCGTTGCTAAGGAACGGCAGGCGGCTATCGACGCGCTCGTGCAGTCCGCAGCGGGCGGCCTCAAAGGTGGTGAGGGCGGTTCGATATTCCGTGTCGGCCTGGGTTTGATTTTCGTCTTCGTAGAGGCGCGCTAGCGAGCGCTCAGCTTCCCACTTGAGGAAGACCGGAGTGTCGGCCGATTTGGCCACTGCGCGAAAATCAGCTTCCGCAGTGGCCGCATCGTTGCGGCGAGCGGCCACGCGGCCCTCGACGAGCAGCGGATATACTACGTCGCGCCCGTTCCCAGCGGCTTTGGCCATTTTGAGAGCTGCATCGGCGTAGCGCTGCGCGTCGTCGAGCTTGTTGGTTTGTTCGGAGACGAAGGCAAGGGACATTAAGGCGTTGACGACTTCCTCACGGCTGTTGATTTGCTGCGCCAGGTTCAGGGATTGTTTGAAAGCCTGCTCTGCAGCTCTTAAGTCGCCCGTATCCATGTGAATATAGGCTGAGGTCGTAAGCCATTTAGCCTGGTCTCCTACGTACCCCAGCTTAATGGCCTGATCTCTCGCGTCCGAGAAGGTTTTCTCTGCCTTTTCAAGGTCGCCCAGCTTGTAATAGGCCCAGCCGATATTCCCCAGAGTGGCCTCGGCAATATCCGCGTATCCCTTTGCCAGCGCAATTCGTTGGGCGGAATCGGCCCAGTCCAACGCCTCGTCGAAGTGTGTTTGCTCATCTGCCGACCAGCTTAAGTTCAGCAGGACAGTGGCCTCGGCGAAGCTGTCCTCGGACGCCCGAACGGATGTCAGCGCAGTCTGGAACTCTGGCTGAGCCTCGGCGTAATGCCCGCTCTTCATCTTGACCGTTCCGCGGGCGCTCGCAAGGTCGCTGCACGCAGCAGAAAGTTTCTGAATGCATAACCGCTCCGCGGATGCCAGTTCCGCCTCCGCCGCGCCGAGGTTTCGAGACGACGCATAAGCCGACGATGCCAGCACGTGCCTGCGAACTGCGAGGTCCCCCGAGGACGGTGGGTTTGGCTCGGAGAGCAATAGATCCAGTGATTGGGCACTCATTCCCCACCAGTTCAGGATCGTCGCTCGAAGAATCGTAAACCGCCATGCCCAGTCGGGACCGGCACCTCGAAAGTCGCGATAGGCCTGTTCCGCCTCGATCGCTGCCTTACTTATCTCTCCGCGATGAAAAGTTTCAGTCGCACGGTCCAGGGCAACCTGTGGATCCCGTGTCCGCAAGCAGGATGGCAAGCAGACGACGAACTGCAGGACCAAAACGATCTCCAGCCGCCGTTTCGCGGGGTGGTTCCGATTCGAAAATTGTGAATGGTCCCGCATGCCGTTGCCAGCCGTCGCAGGATTTTAACTTGAAAGGGTGGGAGGAGTTGCCTAATTCCGCGGCCGAGGTGCTGATGGTATGAGCCGACATGGCAGTCTTGCTACCTCGCTTCAGAGGGGGCGGAGTGATGTGGCACTTTGCAAGGATTCGGCCGGCGACGGACCGAATCCTCGCATGCGCTAGAAATGTGTGCTCGGAACCTCTATCCCCTTCCGCCACCGTTCGGGTCGGCCATTACCACGGTGACGCAGCCTTCCGCTCCGCCTCCGGACAAGTCGACCTGGATCATGACCACCTTGTAGTCATACACGTACTCAGTCTGGTCCTCCGGAATGGTCCTGGTAACCATAAGCTGCCCCAGCGAGACGGTGCCGAAGTTCGGCACGACAAGCTGCGGAATCGTGGTAGGCGTGAGGATGGTTCCCGACAACTCGTCTCCTGTCACTGTCATGGCGGCAGGCAGATTCGACGGATCGAAGTAGGATCCATTGTCGGGAGGCTGGGCTCCCAGAGCATTCTGATTCACGGAAACAGGAACCGCGTGACCCAAAATTTGCAAGTTGCAAATGCGCGAACCCGCGAATGAAACAGACTGCACCGGGTTCCCCGGAGTCATTACGGTAGTGATCTGCGCCACCACCCGGTCGGCGGTAAGGGTTTCGAGGATGTTCAGTCCCTCGACCACTGCGGTGGCCAGCGTGACATAATTTCCGTCTTTGTTTTCGTAACCGCTGACCTGCGAGTAGCCACCGGTATAGGAGAGGATGTTTCCCAGTTGGAAGGGACCCGCTGGCACGTTCTGGTATGCTCCGTCCGGCGCCAGCGTGACAAGAGGGGCTTGCGCCGGCGGCTTCGGGATAACAGGTTGAGTAATGCTTGCCTCAAGGACCTGGGCGTCTGCATCGTAGGTGAAGACGTAGTCTGATTTTTCGCTTCGTTCAGTCTCGACAAATATCTTCCTGGCTGTTGACCCCATATTTTCCTCCCGCCTTGAAATTTATTTTTCAATCCGCACTTCGAACGAACTGGTCCCCACTTCTGTTTCTTGTCCTTCCGCACTTACTCCCATTACGGCCAACTTATATGCGCCGCTCTGCCGGCTGGCGGGGGGAAACTGAATCGGCCAGGTTTCATCCGCCGCCGAGCCGGCAATGGGAAGCGACGCTTCCAACTTTCCCGCCGGGCCGTATAAGTCCACTCGATAAGCCGAATAACGATGCCCCGGCGGCACGATCACATTCAAGAGAAATCCCTCACCTTCGTGAACCGCCAGCGGAGAGGCGTTTGCGCCGTAGGTCAGCAGGTTCACGGTTGCGGCCGGCAAGACGTGTGGCTGGTTGGTCGAGTGCTCGATCCGCGGCAGCTGTACAAAATTCTGGTAGCCGATTACCGCCAGCAAAACGGCCAGTGCCGGAACGGCCAATGCTGGACGAAGCCATGCCAGCCAGTGCCATGCCGCGCCGGAGCCTGCATCTCTGGCCCGGTCCTTGACCCAGTCTTTGGCCCGGTGTGCGGCTCGGTCTGCGGCGTTATTAGCGCGGCCCCTGGCGGCTTCCGCCGCGTCTTCCGAGCCTGCCGCCAGAATGTTCTTGCTGTGCGCCACGAAATCCGATCCGGCGCGCACATCGCGGGCGCAGTCGAGACACTCGAAGAAGTGCTCTTCGAACTGATCGCGCAGGGCGGGATCGAGTTCGGCGAGCAGATACTTCTCCGTCATTTTTTCGCGAACCACAACGTCGTGGTCCATGGCTAATTCCCCCTCTTCATTCATTCCCTCGTGACTCAGCCTTAGGCCCGGGCAAGATTCGGGGGATTCTCCCCGAGGTGCTTCAGATATGAGGCTTTGAACGCCTGTTTGGCGCGATGCAATAAAACCCGCAAATATTCGCGATCGACTCCGAAGTCGCGGCAGACATCATCTTTGTCGCGCTCTTCGATGAAGACCTCGCGCAACAGCCGGCGGTCGCGCTCCGGCAGTTTTTCCAGGATCGCCCGCACTTTCTTTTCGGTTTCTTTGGAGGTGAGCATACCCAGCAGATCGAAGCTGCTAGCGGGAAAACTGCATTCGTCTTCATCATCGAGGGAAGTGTTTCGCCCCGCACTTCGGTAGTGTTCCAGCAGAACGTTGTTGCAGATGGAGTTGACGAACGACCCCAGGCGCTCAGGCTGGTGAATCTTGCCCTCGCGCAGGGCCACGAAAAAGCGAGCGAAGGTTTCCTGCCGCACATCCTCAACCGCCTCGGGAGACTTCAGCCGCGAACCCAGCTTGATCTTGATCAGTGCGCCGAAGTACGCGGAAAAATGCTCCTGCGTGCGAAAGTCGGCCGCGCGCAAGCGGTCAAGATAGGCGCCGTCAAAGGGTTGGAATTGCAAGAAAGGACCCCGGGGACTTCTCAGTGGCAGAAAGTGTAGCACTGGAAGTGGCCCACCGTTGCCTTTTTCCGGAGTTTGCGCGGGGCTGGCAGGACGCCTTGATAAAGAGTGGCTGTTACGGCGGCAAACGGTGGGCGGAATGGGCCGAGCGTTGAGCACTATGTGGGGCAAACTCCTGTTGAACTCGGATGGGGAAAGCATAAGTAGCGTCATCGTCGTTACTAGAACCGCCAAACGGCCGAATCCTGAAGCACCGGAGCCACTTCCCCCCGGCTGGCTCCGGCACTCATTAGAACCCAGCCGAGTGTTGGCCTTGGCCTGGGTTCGTGAACTTTTGGCTCATCGCCAACTACGCGATGTCCTCGGCTCATAGGGATAGTGCTGGAGCGGGGGAAAACGTTACAGGGAAAAGTTCAGGGCCGGGGAGAATCGAGGGTGGTCGCCCGCGCCTTTTGATCCTTTCGTCGCGCCGTGAGCGAACTAAATTGAACCAGTTTGTGGCTGGGCACATCAAAAACGGCTGATCGGGCCGGCTCCCTCACCGGTGGAACATTGCGAAGCGAACGGAAGCAAAAACAGTACGGCTAACGAGCACAAAGGGAACAGGAGAAGAACATGTCTGGGCAACTGGAAGGAAAGACGGCATTGGTTACAGGCGGCTCGCGGGGTATTGGCGCGGCAATCGCCAAGCGCCTGGCGGCTGACGGAGCCAAGGTGGCCATCACCTATACAAAAGGCGCCGATGCGGCGGCGGCCGTCGTTAAGGAAATTGAACGCAGTGGCTATAAGGCACTCGCGATTCAGGCGGACGCCACCGATGCAGCCGCCGTGGCCGCCGCTGTGGAGAAGACCGTGGCGACGTTCGGCAGACTTGATGTGCTGGTAAACAATGCGGGCACGGCGATTCCGAAAAAATTCGAGGAGGCGACGCTGGAGGAGTTGGACCGCCTGATTAACCTCAACCTTCGTGGCGTTTTCATCGCGACTCAGGCGGCACTCAAGCAAATGAAGAACGGCGGCCGCATTATCATGATCGGTTCGTGCGTAGGCGAACGTAACATGATGCCCGGCCTCGCGGTGTACGCGGCCACCAAAGGAGGCGTGAAGATGTTCGCTCAGAGCTTGTCCAGAGAAGTTGGGAGCCGGGGCATCACGGTTAACAACGTCGAGCCGGGCCCAATCGACACGGAATTAAACCCCGCGTCAGGCGAATGGGCTGCGCCGCAGAAGGCCAACACAGCGCTCAACCGCTACGGAACGGTTGGCGAAGTGGCGGCGCTCGTCGCATTTGTAGCCGGCCCGGAAGCGTCGTACATCACCGGCGCGAACCTGACGGTCGACGGCGGCACAAACGCATGAAAGTCTCCTTCAGCGACGAGATGGCGCTTCGGTAGCCAAGTCTTAAGTTCGGGGTCGAGCGGAGCGAGCCGAAGGGCAACCGTGACGTGCAATTGGTGTTTTGCGCGTTACGGCTCCGGAGGAGTGAGTGAAATCCGCGCTAGTGATAATCGACGTTCAGATTGGTCTGGTGAGACTGATGCCGCTCGAGCTGCAGAATCGTGTTTTGGCGAATGTCACGGTGCTGCTGGGCAAGGCGCGCTCCTCTGGAGTGCCCGTCCTGTTCGTCCAACACGACGGGCCCAGGGGACATCCGCTCGAAGCGGAAACTTCGCCGTGGGCGATACACCCTTCGATTCTTCCGCTGAGTCAAGAGGCCGTCATCAGGAAAAAAGCATCGGACTCTTTCTTCGAGACAGGACTCGCAGAAGAACTTCAGGGCAACGGGATCGGACATCTCATCATTGCGGGCGCCATGACCGAATACTGTGTCGATACGACGTGCCGACGTGCTGTTACGCTTGGCTACGATGTGACGCTGGTAGCCGACGGGCATCTTACACGCGATACTCCGGTTCTAACGTCTTCGCAGATCATCGCGCACCACAACACCCTCCTCAACGGTTTTGCCGCGGGAATTCGTTCCATCAAGGTCACGCCGACGGTTGGGATTTCACTCTGAAATGCCGTCCCTCGGTTGATTGCACTGGTTACTTCGTGTTCAACCGATCGCCACGCTTCCATTCGCACTTAGCCGGCTCTTTGTCGAGACCGGGTGCACATTGGGGTTCTCGGTATCAGCCTGGGCTGCAGTCTTTGCTGTCGGGCGATGGCCCGGGAAAAAGCCCGCAGTCGTCTTCGGAGAATCGGGAGTTCGGATTGTGCTATGCTTCGCGCCGACGAACCCGAATAGAAATCCATTTTAAGAAAGCGCCCTCGATGAAGCGAAAAAGCAAGGTCACGATTGCAATAGCCACGGCAGCGCTCGCCATTCTCGGAGCCGCGGGCGTTTATGCGCAGAGCCAGAACAATGACAAGTACTCGCTGAAATCGCCGGGCGGAATTGCGTTCTCCGACTTCAGAGGATACGAAGACTGGTCGGTGGTCTCTTCGGCGCGAACCGACGAAATACTCAAGGTGATCGTGGCCAATCCGACGATGATCAAGGCGTTCAAGGCCGGCGTTCCGGGCAACGGCCAGGTTTTTCCGGACGGCTCGATGATCGTGAAACTGCAGTGGACGCAGAAGAAGAGCACCGAGGCGCCGTTTGCCGTGGATGTGCCCGATAAGTTCAGCCAGGCTTTCGTGATGGAAAAAGACACCAAGAGATTTTCGAAGAGCGGCGGGTGGGGATACGCGGTGTTTAACTACGACACCCCATCGGACAAGTTCACAGCCGACGCGAAAAGCCTTTCAGACTGCGGATTCGCCTGCCACACGCCGGTGAAGGCGAAGGATTATATTTTCCATCCCTACCAGAAACGGTGAAGGGCGGGGTTCACCCAATCCAGAACCAGGGTGTGCACGAGCCGACGCGATGGCCGTGATCGATCCGACGCCCAGCGCTACTTTCGCGTCAGGCGCAGCTCGATCATCATTCGCTCCTGCCCTGTGTCATCAATCAGGAAATGACGGTGGAGAAGAACGCGGCCGTCTTCCTCGAGGTGCGCTCGCGCGACGGTTTTGCGGCCAGGGTGGTCGGGATCGAGCGGTGTGGCCCACAGGACAATGTTCTTGCCGTCGAAGGTGCCGTCGCTCTGGCGAATCGACATCGTGGTCTGCTGAGAGTCGTACCATACGGTGGTGAAGCGGTTGGTTTTGGAGTCGAACCCGGATATTCCGGTGCCGGTACTGCTGGCGCCGTCAGGGCTGAAGAAGGTGAAATCTGATTGAAGAAACTTGCCGTCCTGGATCATGTACTGCTTGCACGAGCCTTTCGTGACGATCGGCTTGCCGTTTAAAGGGAAAAAGGTCTTAACGACATCCCAGTCGCCGGCGAATTGGGCGAGGAGCTTTTGACCGCCACCGGGCGCGTTTGGCGGTTCATATTGATTGTGGGTTTGTTGGGCCACCGCCATGGTGGCAATGAACAGCATCGCGATGATCCACTTGTTCATGGCTCGCGGATTATATGCGAAAAGCGCCCTGGCGTTCTACGTCCGACGCAGTGGCCCCTCACACATCGAGGAGAGCACTGGTTGGGGTAGCGCACATTTTCTCAGGATCATGGCTTCTTAGAATCAAGGTGTGTAGTGAGTGAAGACCAGGTCGGTCGCCTTGGTTTTTTCGTGGCAAGGGAAGCAGCTTTTCATAGAGGCGGGGTCGGCGGCCTTGCCATCCACGAAGGTGCCGAAGCCCCAGCCGCCGGTTGCAGAGTATTTGGTTGAATCCTTGACCATGAACTGAATGTTGGTTTGAGGACCGGGGACGAAAGATTGAACCTGGCCAAAGATTTTGTTGTTTTCATCCGATGGGACGTTGCGGTAATGCAAAGCAGCAAGGATGCTGCCGTCAGGGAAAGGATACTTGCCCTCGCGAAAGGCCTTGATCGCTACATCGTTGGCCAAGAGGGCGCCCAGACTGTTGAGCTTGCCGGCTTCGTGGGCCGAGGAGACCCACAGCCAGTCGCGGTATCCTTTGGGAATTTCGGTGACGTAGGGCGCGGATTGCCCATCGGCGTGGCCTCGGGCAGGGGCAATGAGGGTGACAAGACCGGCCACGGTTGCAACTGCAAGAAAAAGTAGTGTGAAGTTTTTCATCGGGCTTTCTCCGTTCGATATGCTCGGGCAAATGAAATTAGCAGGGCTGACTATTTTGCCTTGGAGCTGATGGCGATGTTTTTCGAATCGTGAGCAGACTAGGCGCGATTTGCGGATACCAACATACAGGAAAAGCTGTACTGCCGTCATGGCTGTCTTTGGGACGGGCTTCGAAGCTCTGGATCAAACTCTTGAGCTCATGGATTTTCTACTGCAGCTTCGTGTACTCCGCCTTAGCCAGCTTCAAGACCGGTATATCGGGATCGGCATCCTTCCACAGCGCGAGAAAATCTTTGTATGCGGCCAGCGCTCTGACCCGCGCCGCGTCGGCGTCTGCGCCCTTTGACACTGCCGCCTGCATCGCGTTGGCGCGCGCCACTCCCAGATGGGCGAGCGCTCCTGTCGAGCAATTCCATACCAGGCCGTTGTGGTCGATTATCTTCTGGAACTCACTCGCCGCCGCCGGCGCCTGTCTGGCGGCCAGGTGGGCTTGGCCGCGCAGGTAAATGTCATAGAGACAGGAGAGATTGTTGATGAAAGTGATTTGCCCGAGTTCGGTGCGGGACGCGGCCTGCAGAGCGGTGAGGGCAGCTTCCGGCTGGCCGGCGTTCAGATCTAATTGGGCCTGGATTGCCGGCAGCCACAGGGATTGCATCTGGGTATCGAGCGGATAGCGCGCATTCAGATCCTTCGCCAGCGCCTGGGCTTGCGCTGTATCGCCGGAGATGGCTAAGGCAAGAGCGGCCTCGCTCTGCACGCCCTGGCTGGTGGGCGCGACTTTCAATCCGTCGGCGGCTTCCTGGCGAGCCTCGGCCGCATTGCCGAACGCGGCCTCGCTGAGCGCGCTATTCTCCTGCCAGATTGCGCCGTTCTCGCGGGCGTCGGCGTGAATGGCGGAATCAAGCGCTTGCCGGGTCAGCTCGCGCGACCGGGCGGCGCGGCCGGCGTAGGCCTCGGTATCGGAGACGAGGGCGAGTATGTAGTTTTCTTCCGGCTTGCCCGCAAACCATTTCTGCTGATCGGCCATGGCGGCGGAATCTGACGAGAGAAAAGCCAGCGCATAGAGCGCCATGCGGGTGATGTAGTCTTCCAGCTTCTTCGATTGCGCTTCACGAATGGTATTACGAGCGTCGTCAAAGCGCTGCAGCGCGAGATAACAGTTGGCGAGATTGTCGTACGGAGCCACGTTCGCGGAACCGCGACGCAGTTGCTCGAGGGTAAGCTCGGCTGATTTTTCGTAATCGCCCTGCTCGGCCGACACTACGCCGAGGTTCAGATATGCGCTGAGATTTTTCGGGTAGCTTTCAATCTCTTCCTGATAAGCCTGCGCGGCCTTGGGCAGCTCGCCGGTTACATTCAGATAATAGTTTGCGGCCAGCGCGAGTTTCTCACGCTCGCTGGCATGCTCGCGCAGCTCGAAGGCCCTGGTGAGATATTCGCTGGCGCGCCCCGGCTCGGCCATGCTGAAATATTCACCGCCCACGGCGAGATACCCCATGGCGAAATTCGGATCGAGCTGAATCGCGCGCTGGTTGTAAGGCAACGCCGCCGCGGGGCCCTGCTCGCGATCGGCTTTTTGACCGAGAGTGTACGCTTTCAGCGCTTCGAGCGACGATGTTGTGGCCTGCTCGAGCGGGACATCGAAGCGTTGCACTGTGGCAAGCGATTCTCCCAGCTCGCTGCGCAGCTTTGAGGTTGCGTCGCCCAGAGCGTCGAGCACTTTTTCTTTGGATGGAGCGGTCACCTGCTCCTGCGCGAGCGGATCTCCGTTGCGGCAGTTCACGGCTTTCAGTCCCAGCACATACTCGCTGCCCAGGCTGCCGATCGAGCCGGCGATGTACGCTTTGCTGCCGGCGCGCAGGCACAGTTCGCGAGCGAGGTCGGGGGTCAGCCTGGTGCCCGCGGGGCGGGTCATCTCCTGCAAAGTTTCAGCAACTTTATTCTCGGAGAGGACATTCAGAAATGGAGATTGATTCAGCGAGACGCTGAGTGCGGTCTTGAGGGTGTCGTCGAAAACCGCGTCGCCGGTGCTGTTGGCGAAATCGGCGAGGACGACGGTGTCTTTATCGGTGAGCCGTTTCGTTTGGCGAGTGCGATAGTAGATTCCGCCGGCGAGAATCGCCACAAGAACTATAGCGGCAAGCGCGTATGCGGAGACCCTGGCACGAGAGCGGCTGACGCCTGTGACCGACGTTCCGGAATCGTGTGCCGAATCGACGGCCGCCGTTACGTGGGACTCGGTATCGCGGCGCAGACGCTGCAGGTCGGCGCGCATTTCGGCTGCGCTCTGGTAGCGGAGGTTGCGGTCTTTCTCCAGAGCCTTGCCGATGATTCTTTCGAGATCCGCGGGGACATCGGGATTCAGCCGCACCGGGGCCGTGGGAGTCGCATCCAGAATCGCCTTGAAAATCACGGCTGAACTCTCGCCACGAAAGGGCAGCGTGCCGGTCGCCATCTCATAGAGAACCGCGCCGAAGGAGAACAGGTCGCTGCGCGCGTCGAGTTCCCGGGCACGCGCCTGCTCCGGGGACATGTAAGAGACTGTGCCCAGCGTCGATCCCGGACTGGTAAGATGCGATCCTTGCTCTGTAACGCCTAGTGTGACCGCTGCAGCAATGTTGCTCGAAGACGATACCGCCGAGCTTACTTTTGCCAGCCCGAAATCGAGGATCTTGGCATGACCACGTTTCGTGAGAAAAATATTTGCGGGCTTGATATCGCGGTGAATAATGCCCTGGCTGTGCGCGGCGTCGAGCGCATCGGCGACTTCAATAGCTATCGCCAGAAGAAGTTCGATCTCCACTGGCCTGCCCGCGATGCGGTGTTTCAGAGTCAGGCCGTCCAGAAACTCCATGACGATGAAGGGACGGCCATCTTCCTGGCCAATTTCATGGATAGTGCAGATATTCGGATGGTTTAAGGCGGAAGCTGCTTGCGCTTCGCGCTGAAAGCGCGCCAGTGCCTGCGCATCTCTTGCGACTTCATCGGGAAGAAACTTCAGGGCAACGAAACGGTGGAGAGTTAAATCTTCAGCTTTATAGACGACTCCCATCCCGCCGCCGCCGAGTTTTTCGACGATGCGATAGTGGGAGATGGTCTTGCCGATCATGGCGCGAATCTTACGTGGGCTGAAACGGGCAAGTCAATCGCGGGCGCGAGAGCGCTCGATTCGATTCGACGCTTCAGGACAAGGGTCTTCCATTTCGATGTGAGGGCGTGGATCTCGCCGAGTCTAGCAAAAGAAGCGAGACATTGGGCACGCACTACGCTACTTGACTTCGCCCATGCGCATCTGACACCATCAGCGGGCGTTGGCATTCCCTGGGGATTCGAGCCTTGTTTCAAAGCCTTCAGCACGCGCTGCAACAGATTGCGCACCTCGTCGATGCCGGAAAGCTCGAATCCGGCCTGTAATTTTTCCGCCGTCGCGCCGACGCGGCCAGATTTCCGCATCTGGGCCCGCACCCGCCGTTCCGCAAGACTGCAAAGCAAGCTGGGGGACTCAATGAAACGTCTTAATGCGATGCTGCACTCAGCGCCGTCTTTTTTCGCCGCCAACTTCTTTAGGGCGGTCATCTTTAGGGCCATCTTCTTTATAGTGGCCGTTCTTATAACGGCCTTGTTCGGGACGGCCTTCTTTGTCACGTTCTGCACAGCGCAAGAGGCTACCGGCAGAATTGTGGGGACGATTTCCGATTCCAGCGGGGCTGTGATTCCGGGCGTGCAGGTTAGCGTGACCAACGTGGGCACGCACTTTAACCGACACGCAAGCACGAATGACGAGGGCTACTATCAACTGCTCTCGCTGCCGATCGGCAGCTACACCTTGGTCGCGGAGCACGAGGGCTTCCGGAGAGTCGCCAGCACGCAATACAAACTGGAGATCAATCAGGCTCTGCGCGTCGACATTCATATGCAGGTAGGAACGGCCAGTCAAACCGTCGACGTGGGCGCGGAGGCCGCTCCGGTCGAGACCGTGAATGCAACCCTCGGGCAGTCGGTTACCGGGCGCACGCTGACTAACATGCCGCTGAACGGCCGCGACATGCTCGACCTGGCGCTGCTGCAACCGGGCGTAACCGAGAGCAACGACGACAACGGCGCCGCCGGCAATTACAGCATCGCCGGCGGGCGCACCGACTCGGTCACTTTTTTGCTCGATGGCGGACAAAACAACGATCTGCTGGATAACAGCCGCCTGCTCGATCCGAACCCGGATACCGTGCAAGAGTTCCGGCTGCTGACCAGCGACTATACGGCAGAGTACGGCCGCAACGCCGGGGGCATTATCAGCATTGTTACGAAGTCCGGCACGAACCAGCTCCACGGCAGCGCCTTCGAATTCTTCCGCAATCGGGTGCTCGATGCCAACGACTTCTTCAATGTCCAGCAAGGCATTCCGCGTCTCGACCTCAAGCGCAATCAGTTCGGAGCGACGTTGGGCGGCCCCATCGTCAAAGACAAACTTTTCTTCTTTGTCGCTTATCAGGGGCAGAGGCAGGTGCAGGGCATTCCGGACGTGGATGCTCCGGTTTTCTCCCCGCTGGAAATTCAAGGCAATTTCTCGCAGTCGGGGCCAAATGGAACTCCCGACCCCAACGTTGCCGCTTTTCTACAGGCAAATCCGTTCTTTCAGCCGAACGCCACGCTGGCTGCGGAAGGCATTATCGCTCCGAGCCAGATCAACAGCGTTGCGCAGGCCTATATAAAGAACAATCTGATCCCGAGCGCTCCCGGGGGATTGTTATCGACGACGCTGAGCTCGCGGGACGACCGCGACGAGATCACTTCAAAATTCGACTTCAATCTCAGCCCGAAAGATAAGCTCTCTGCGACGTTCGGCTTCAACCAG
>Ga0210391_10000767_pt1 | contig 31412 bp, 40 predicted proteins | sample IncBWC12OmetaG_FD_160573 | JGI IMG/M metagenome (GOLD analysis project Ga0210391, IMG submission 160573) | Forest soil microbial communities from Barre Woods Harvard Forest LTER site, Petersham, Massachusetts, United States - Inc-BW-C-12-O ... | reverse complement strand
TTCGTCCGCGGGAAGAATTCCTTGGGGTCCGATGAGCCCACGAATTTGAAAGGCGAGCGAGAAGAAAGCGGAAAAATAAATCGCGCCCAGCGCCCGCAGGAAGATCCATCGGGGGATGAGGCGATCACTGGCGCCATGCTCCGAGTCAAACCGAACGCGGATGGCCCGAATCCAGTTCATGCGCGTCGGGCCATTATACTGACGAAAGACGACTGGCTCACCGTCAAGCGATGCCCGCGTGCATGCTCAAATCAAATGCTGGAGCACTCAATCGCTATGTTCATTCACAGCGAAGCGCGACTACGGGGTCGACTGTCGTCGCCCGCCGAGCCGGGATGTAGCAGCCGATCAGAACCAGTATCAGCACCATCCAGGGCACGATCGAAAATGTCGCCAGGTCTCTCGGACTCACCCCGAACAATAAGCTCGACATCAAGCTTGAAAGCATCAACGCGCCCACCAAACCGGCGATCACCCCGGTCAACGCCAGCTTTGCGCCCTGCGCGAGAATCAATCGCAACACATCCCCGCGTTGTGCACCCAGTGCGATGCGGATCCCGATCTCCCGCGTCCGCTGCGACACTGCGTAGGCAATGACTCCGTAAATGCCGACCGCAGCGAGAGTCAGCGCCAGAACCGCGAAGGCTCCGATCAACCACATATTCAGGCGTCGCAGCGATCCCGACTCCGCGACCATTTCCTCCATACTCTTCACGCCATACATGGGCACGGACTTGTCGACGTCGGCTAGCGCCGCTCGAATCGAAGTGAGCAGGCTTGCCGAATTCTGACTGCGCACGGCGATGCTCATGTTGCCCTCCAACAACGCCAGGAACGCGGTCGGCACTTGCGTATAGGGGTAGTAGGCCGTTGGTTCGATGTCGACGTCGGCCGCCCAATGGTGAACGTCGGCAGCCACTCCAACCACGACGCACCAGTCTCCTCCGGGCATTCCCGGCTTCAGCCGCTTGCCCAGCGCGTTTTCATTCGGCCAATACAGCTTCGCCAGGCTCTCGCTCACCACCACCACCCGCGGGGATGCGGCAGTGTCGTGCTCGGTAAACTCGCGTCCGCGGAATAAGGAAGTCTGAAGGCCGCTGAAGTAGTCCGGACCAACGGCGCGCAGCCGCGCCACGATGGGGATCTCGGAGGGAGGAGGCGGAGTTCCTTCGATGCTGATCGGCATCGAAGGATCGGTGCCGCTCATCGGCAGGTTTCTCGCCAGCACCGCCGACTGCACACCCGGCAAGGCGCGTAACTTCTCAAGCACGTCCCGGTAGAAAAGCGGAATCCGTTGTTCGGATAGCTGCGCCGGCGCCGCGATGCGAAATGTTAACTCTCCCTCCGGATTAAAACCCAGACTCACCATTTCGGCGTGCCACAAACTTCGCAGCGACAGGCCGGCGCCGATCAAGAGCATTGACGCCAGCGCGGTCTCCGTGATCACCAGCACGGCGCGATGACTTCCGAAGCCCCCGCTGCTGCCCCGTGATCCTTCCTTCAGCGTCTCGCTCACGTTCCCTTTCGATCCATCCCAGGCTGGGGCAAGCCCGCAAAGAACACCCACGACTCCGCACAGAAAGGCGGCGCACCCCAGCACTACAGGATCGATGACGATGGCATTCGAGGCGGGAATGCTCGAGGGATGAGCCAGTCGCAGCAACCGAATTGCAATCTCCGCGAGCCCCATGCCACACGCGCCGCCCAGCAGCGCCACCAATGCGCTCTCGGTGAGTAGCTGACGGATCATTCGCCAGCGACTCGCGCCGAGTGCAGTGCGAATCGAAATTTCGCGCTGCCGCGCCGCACTTCGCGAGAGCAACAGGTTGGCCACGTTCGAACAAGCAATCAGCAAAACAAAAGCAACCGCTCCCATCAGCAACAGCAGCACCGGCTTTACCGTTCCATTCACAACGTCACTCACGGATTGCAACGTCGCGCCAAATCCACCTTCGCCTGTAGCGTCCTGCGCCTTCAATCGCGCCGCCACCGCGTCCAATTTAGCCTGCACTTGTTTCTGGCTCATTCCCTGGGGAAGGCGTGTAAAAGCGAAAAGCCAATGAACATTCCGCGCCGCAGCTTGCGCATTGGCCGACTCGAGTTGCAGCGGGATCCAAAACAACTCCGTGTCCGCCAACACATGAAAACCCGGCGGCATCACTCCCACGACCGTGTAAGGCACGCTGTCCAGGTCAAGGGTCTGGCCTAAGACGTCCGGCCGCGACGCGAAGCGCGTGGACCACAGCGCGTGGCTCAGAATTACAACCGAGCCGGAACCCGGGCGGTCTTCGTCTGCCGAGAAGATCCGGCCAAGGATGGGCTGCACTCCCAAGACTGGCAGTAAATCATAGTTGACCTTTCCGCCGGCGATCCGCTCAGGAACTTCCCTGCCTCCCAGGTTTTTCCCGACGCCCGAAAATGCGCCCAGATTGGCTAGAAAATCACCTTGCTCCCGCATCTCGAGAAAGGCTGGAGTGGAAAAGGCGTTGGGATTGCCGTTCGACATCGTCTTCCACAGGATCATTACGCGACTGGAGTCGCGGAAAGGAATCGAATTGAACAGCACAGAATTGATCACGCTGAACATCGCGGTATTCGCGCCAATTCCCAGCGCCAGCGTGAGCACCGCCACGATCGTGAAGCCGGGCGTCTGACGCAGCATACGCCAGGCGTAGCGAAGGTCTTGAATCAGGGATTCCATGGGTTCCGCTCAGTCGTATCGCAAGGCCAGGGAGCGCTGTTTACTTAAACGCGGCCCGCAAGAGAATGTCAACCAGTCTGCTGCAAATATGCACAGGCCTTCGGGGGCCTCTCCTAGAAAGGATGAGCGGCAAAGTAACAACTTCTGGGCGCAGTAAAACCGCGCCCACGCCCGCAATGAGCGGGACGCGCCCTTGGCATCAGCTGCGAGCTTGATTGGTGGGCAGTGCAGGACTCGAACCTGCGACCTCCTGCTTGTAAGGCAGTCTTCTGAGTGCTTCCTCGTGATACACTACGCTTGCTAAACCTTTACAGGACTTTCACTTACAGCGTATTATCGCATTGACGCTGATTGACAGAGATTGCCCGAAATTGCTCTGTTTTACCAGCCAAAAGTAAAACGAGGGTAAAACGACATGCTCAGCATCGACTTCACGAAGGGCGCGCTCGAATCGATTCCCACACCCACAGACAAGCGTGCGATCTGGCACGACAGCTCGAAGAAGAGTGTCAACGGCATGGGACTGCTCGTAACTCCCACGGGCAAGAAATCATTCTTCTGGTACAAGAAAGTCAACAATGAACCCACGTGGAAAAAGCTCGGCGAGTTCGGCCAGGGCATGACGCTCGAACAAGCCCGCGACGCAGCGCAAGCTCACAACACAGCGCTGACCAAGTGGAAGAATGAAAAATACGTTGGCGCGAACCCGTTCAAAAAAGTGCCAGCTGGCCTTACGCTCGGGAAGCTGTATGGGCAGTACTACGATGAGCTGAAGACCAGAGGCTGCAAGAACGACAGACCCGCCACGGAGAAATCGCTCAAAGACACCCAGAGTTGGTACGACGCGCACCTGAGCAAGTGGAAAGATCGCACGCTGGACTCGCTTCAGCTTGACCGCGTGAAAGAGCTGCACGCGAAGATCACGAAAGAGAATGGGCCGATTGTCGCCAATCGCGTTGTAGGTCTGCTGCGCCGCTGCATCAACTGGGGAATAACCGAAGAGTTGTGGTCAGGCGAAAACCCGGCCGAAAAGATCAAGTGGAACAAGGAAAAGTCCCGCGAGGACTTCGTGAAGTACGAGGATATGCCGCGCCTGCTGGAAGGGCTCGACAAAGAACGCGGCGGCAACTGGGACCTGCATGACTTCGTGCTGCTCAGCCTGTTCATCGGACAGCGCAAGTCCAACACTCTGGCGATGCGTTGGGAGCACATTACTGCCAATCCCACGGGTGGATTCGACTGGTACATCCCGCTGACGAAGAATGGCGAATCTCTTAGGGTGCCACTGTGCGTCGAGGTTATGACTGTGCTGCAAGGGCGCAAGAAACGGGCCAAGACCGCAAAGATCACCAGCCCGTGGGTATTTCCCTCGGACAGCAAGTCGGGTCACATCCGCGACATGAAGAAGTCGTGGGACCGCTTGCGAAAAGCCGTGAAGATTCCCACGATTCGCATTCACGATCTGCGGCGCACGATGGGCAGCTGGATGGCTGGCTCGAATGCGTCGCTGCCGATCATCGGCAAGGCGCTGGGTCACAAGAGTCAAGCGGCCACGCAGATTTATGCACGTCTCCAGCTCGATCCGGTGCAGCAGGCAATGAGCACAGCGGTTGCGGCGATGAAGAATGCGAAGGTGCTGCATGACTAGCCCGCTGGATGCTGCTATCGAACATCTGACCAAGATCGGCGAGGACGAGAAAGAAGACTTGCTCCTGCGGGAAGACGCCCGCCAGCTCGCCAGCGATCTTTCCAGCTTCACTACGTATCGAATGACGATCAAGCGCCTTGGACGCAACGCACGCGCCGCAGTGCGCCACAGGCAGTATCGTATCGACGCGCTGCGCTACAACACGGTGCTGCACCTGCGGGCAGTCGCGCCCACGCATCTGTGTCTGACGGAAGCCTTCGAGATTGCGGGCGCTGCGCTCAACTGCTCAGGCGAGTCAGTGCGCAAGTCCTATTACAAGGCGAAAAAGCGATCCTCTGCTCAGTGACCAGAAGCGACTCGGAGCGAAGACTATCCACATCACGGAGTTGCGCCGCTTCCCTGCTCACGGTTTTACCCTCGTTTTACTACCCGCTGATTTCTGAGTTGATTTTGCGCTCTCAGATCGTCGCGTAGATATCCGAATGCGGCTCGTTACGTGCCCGTACGGCGCGTCCCGATCACAAGATGATCTGACCTACTTCGCACCTACAATCCCAGGCATATTCCGACGATCACGCGGCGTCCGAGCGCTCAACTAGCCCGTCGCAGACCGTCGTAGTCATGTCCGTCCGTGGCCCCGCACTTCGGGCACGGTATCGCCGGCGTCGTAGGGCTTTGTTCAAGGTGGTTTACAGCAAGCTTGTCGGCAGCGGCTATAAATCCGCCTGCACACCCTCCACACACTAGTGCCAGCAGAAGAGGTTTTCCCCTCAGCTTCTCATTCTTAATTGCCTGATGAAGTCCTGCGCCGTAACCAGCGCCTTGTAACACGGATGCAATATCGGACACAACGATGTGCCAGTGAGTGTCGTATTTCCTCTTCGGAGCCGCCATACTTTATTCTCCAATGGGTTCGGATTAGTGAGCGGAAGAGTAAGTGATTTAGTTAGTTGATGGGAAGGGTAACTAAGGTTGATGACGCCAAGTATCTCAGAGCGACTTCCACAAAGTCCAGCAAAAGATTTTCATGGTCGCGCTTTCATTGATCGTCAAAACGCTCGCGCGCGTATACATTGACGATCTGACGATCAACCAACCTCGCTTCGTCCATCGTCACTTTTGTCCATCGTCAAATTAGCAGTAGTTATCTTCTTTATTTTCTATTTCTTCGTCACATCGTCAGTTTTTACGCGCGCGCGAGAACAGCGTAAAGGGCTGATTTTCGTCCATCGTCAAATTTAACTTTTTGTCCTCGCTCTTTTCCGCTCGATTTCCTTAGCTTGTTCGAGAGTCGCCCACAAGTATTTCGAATTATCGAGCGAACGCACCGATTTGATCTTCAACTTCTTCTTGGCGCGTTCCAGGCTCGTATCGCTGATCCCGACTTCCAACGCGGCGTCATACATCTCGGTCGCGGGCTGAGCGCTCTCCAGCAACTGCGCCTCCAGAAATTCCTGCGCTTCGCGTACTTTCTTCCCGCCCGAGTTTTCTGGCTTCTGAAACAGCTCCTCGATCTTTACATCGCTCGGTCCTTCATATTGCACTGATGCCAACCCGTCCGGAGTACCCGCTACGCTCATCTCGAACGTATCCCCGCGCCTCGCATAGTTCGACTTGATGTGACCGACAACGCGCCTCGTCTGGTCGTCGGGTTTTTCTGCAACCATAAGCACCGAGCGTGCAGACCCGACAATCGCAATCGAACCGCCTACGCGATAGATGATTTTTGCGGCGTCCTGCTTGTTCATGTGCATCAGCGCGAACACGATAATGCCGTAACGCTCCGCAAGAGCCTCCAAGGGTGACAGAATCGCCGACATTACATTGCCCCTGTACACATCTTTGTCGCCGCCCACGTGACTCATCAGAGAGTCAATGACCAGAATCTTCGGCTTGTGCTTGACGACCATCCGTTCCAGAGAACCCATGTGGGCGAGAGCGAACGTCTTGCCGTCGAATCTTTCCAGCATGATCCTGTCGGGGTCGCCATTGAATTTCCGGTATCGTGCCATTGACACTTCGGGAGAGTCTTCATTCGAGAGCATCATCACATCTAAAACGCCGGGAATATCGCACCCGAAGATGCTGCGGCCGCGCGACGCTCGCGCCAGCAGCTGCAGGATAATCAGAGATTTTCCGCAGCCGGGATCGCCGACCAGCAGATGCAGCGAGCCGTGAAAAATATAAGGGTAAATAAACGGTCGCGGAGTTAGCGCGGTGACATCCGATCCTTTCACTAGGCGGATGGGCACGACATCGCTGACGCCCTGTACTTCGATGGACCTGATGTCGAGTCTCAAAGTATCCGCTCCGTCAAAGAGTCGGTCCCGGACCCGCTGCCCGTCCCAGTCTCCCGGCACTTCGACAGTCAGATCGTGGTCAATCAGCGCGCCGATCTTCAATTCATCACCGAGACCGGATCGTTTATGAAGAAGTCCGAGCAAATATTGCTCTCGCGCCAACTCGTCGCGCGCGGTGTCTGAGAAATCGACCGTGATAGTGCGCGAGGAATATAACCCTTGGGGCGAACTGCTGCTGTGTGATTTACTCACTGTTGAAGACTCACTTTCTGCCCAGACTGTGACTTCGCTGAAGCCTTCGAGCGTAACTGCTTGAGGGCTTTCTTTTTGGCTGCTTCACGGCGCTCGCGTGCGCGCGCCACCTGTTTATCCACCTGTTCGGGATGTGCGGCTCGGTACTTTCGCATGACTTCAGCTTTGGCCAGCCGCGCCTTCTTCGACATCTTGAATTGTTTTCTCATTCTTGCTACCTCAATTTCGACACTAGCAAATGGTAGAGAGGCGAATCAATCCTTGACTACCATCTTTATTCCGCAGCAATTTCCGATCTAACTGCGTCATGCTGTTGCATCATGAAATGAGTTCGGAAACGTCGCTACGGCGACCGTAGGCTACTGCACTGCGGTACTGGCAGCGCGATCTGCTTTCTCTTTTGCTCGCCGATCTTTGTCGAATTTCTTTTTCTCGGGAGTGATCAGCGATCCACACTCGGAGCAAGTTTCGTCGTCAGCCGTGGGAACCGGGCCCGCTCGCATGACGGCAAGAACCTCGTGCAGCTTAGCCGCGCCCTTGTCGTTGACCGCAGCCTCGAAGTTGACGCCCAAAATCCCCGCGTAATCGCGCAGCGCTTGCAGCTGAATGGACCCAATGCGACGCACTCCGCTGGCGACCTCGCGGATGAACTTGATCGCGCCCTCTTTGTCCTGCGGGATCAAAGCTTTTTCGTCCCCGAGCAAATTGTCAGGTTTGTACTTGGCGAGGAAATTCTGCACCGGCTCGCGGAGCTTCAACAGGTAGTGTCGCTTATAACAGTCCCCTCCATACCCTGCGGCCAGCGCAGCGTCATGACCCTTCAGACCAGCAAGGACGTGCAGGCAATAGTCCATTTCGCGCTCGTTGAGACCGTACTTATTTCTCTGCTGCGAAGTACCGGTCTCGCCTACTGCTCGTCGGCGCAATCGCGTGACCTGTGACGGTGGTCGCTTCTTCATAAGAGTCCTTTAAGCATTTAGGAGCGAGAGTGGTTCTGGTCACTCTCATGCTGGCTCCCTCAGCCCAGCGCTTTTATGGAACGGTACGCTGAAGACCGTTGTCTCAGCTGCCGAACTGCCCCCGCAGTGACTGGGTGTGGGAAGGGCAGCTCGAACCCTTGAGACCTAGGGCATTCGTTGAAGCCCCACACCACATCTTGGTAAAGCAGCGCCCCCGACGGCCACAGTCGAGAGCGCTGCCACGACATCGGGGGAAGGAGAGACCCGCCATCCAATGAAGCGAGTCCAGAGGAACCCCGCGTCGAACTTGTTTACTTGCGAAAGTGTCGGCGGCATTGTTCCTCAAAACTTTCATCCGCAGACGGTTCAGCAGCGGTCGCCGCATCAGCAGCCCGCCGCCCACCTTGTGGGAAATAAGTGCTTTCCGTTTTCGCCGCGCTCATGACCAGATCGCCGGGTGTTGGCTGACGATGGAACTTGCGGATTTCCGCTTCGAACTCGGCAGCGGCGCGGTGTCTCTCGGCAAGCACGGGGTCAGCATCGGAAATCTGACGAGACGGCCCCACGGGCTCCCGCACCGCACCGCGCTCGTAGTCTGCGATCTCTCGCTTTAGCCCTACGATGGCCTGATTGAACTCACGAATCGCGCTCTTATCTCCGGTCTTTTTGCTGTACGCAATTATCGAGGGCTTGATCGCACGCAAGTTTTCCAAAGCTTGAACATTCCGCAAGTAACTATCGCGCCCTGTTGTGGGGTTCGTGATCCCGCCGCGGCCATTGCCTACTGGGATCAGCTTCGCCTCAAAGTGCTCGGGCTTGCTACTGCGGTCGGAAAAAATCTCGTCCACATCCTCGGCTGATTTAGAAGCCATGGGGCACCTCTTGTGGTGCGTGTCGCCTTCTTCAGCGCCGCAACTGCACTCGGCGTCTTCGGCTTCGCCCCCGCCACTATTCTTTGCGGTCACTAGGGATTCAAGTAAACCGCACATCTTAGTCAGGGTTGCTTGCAATTCTGGACTCATGTCGTCTTCATCTCCTTCTGGAATCGTGTCGGTAGCCAGCTCGTTATTGATCAGCGGGCTTTCTTCGTTGTCGCTTTCGGGTAGGGCGTCGATGATCTTGCTTGTTCCCGATCTCCCGCGAGGCACAATCGCCACGTGATTGCACATCAGATCGCGCTGGGTGTAGGACCCGGCCTCGCCTGCGGGACCAGCGTCGAGGTTGTACGTATAGCCCAGGCTCAAGTCCCGAGTGCCCTGCGACACGCGGTCGATGCCTTGCTGATCCGTAACGTGAATATCCCCGACTAGTTGCACTTCGCCGGCCTCTGTGTCGTCACCCCGCCGGACATTCTGAACGTGTCCGACGGCAAGGTCTTTGGTGTTGTGCGGGCCGAGGAAGCTGTCGGGATGGTTCAGCGTCACAGCCTTGCCTTCGATACTGGCGACGTGGGCTGGGTGCAGGACTTCTTCTTTCGGGCGATAGATGCGTACGATTTCGTTTCCGCCCTCGCCCAGCTCTTCCGCGCGATAATCCTGCCAACCGCTACGACACAACGGAGCCGCGAGAGCGATCAGGCTCCCGTTGTTGTCGCTGACCAGATGCAGCGAATGCTGGTCGCCTACGGCGTAAGACATATCCATCGCTTTCATAACGCCCTCACTCTGCGGCGCGGCTTCTCTTCCGTCACAATCGTGAACTTGTCCGCGATCTCTTTTTTCTTTTCTTCCGCAGTCGGGTCGGGACCATAATTCGCAACCTTGGGCTCGGGATTGCGGATCGCGTATGCGCCTTCCACGTGCTCGTAATGTCTTCGTACCTGCATCAGTTCGCTCCAAGCCGGTAGTTCACGGTCACGGTTGGCGATGTTCCACCCGACAGAGTTCCCACAGTGACCTGAAACGAGTCGTAAGCCTTGGCGAAAGTCACATAGGTTATAAGAGGTGTGGTCGATGTGATGGTCGCGCTCGCTGTGTCACACGTCCCGCCGCGCATGCAACCTTGCACCGTGACACTGACCGACGTAGGCGAGCCAGCAGGCACGGTCTCGAAGCTCGCATGTATCATGCCGCCTGTATTCTGCACCGTGCAGACGCCCGAGGCTGACAACGCCCCGCACGAGCCGCTGCCATCGCTGTTTGGCTGCTGCACGGGCAGAAGCAGCGCAAGAGCGAGCATGAAGGCGCCGATCATTTCTTTAGTCCACCTTGCGCTTTCTCAACTTCGCGGAAGCGTTCGTCATTGCGCTCGGTCGGCTGATCGGTACCGAACCTGCCACCGTAGTTAAGGCTGCGCCGTGCGATTTCAATCTGTTGATCGACGCAACCACCGCCGCTGCCCCCGATAGATTCTTTTTCGTTGCTCATAGCACAACCTCCGATGGATTTTTACGGTGATACTTTTTCATCATGTCTTCAAAAGCCTGAGCCGACTGAACGCGCTCTTGCAGCGGGTCGATCTGATCAGCGGTTCTCATCGCGTCCTGCAACATTCGGAATGCGCTCACGCCATGGGCGGAATCCTCGCCGCGCAGCTCGCGCATGGCTTGGTTGAAACCGTCGATGGCCTTTTTATCTCCGGTTGCAGCGATCACGGGCTTGAGTGCGCGAAGTCTGCTTAGTGCGTCGGGCATAGCGCCTCCAGTCTTTGGATCGTGAGCAGGTGCGCTTCGAGCAGATCGGGACGGTCTACAAGGTCCGAAAATTTATCGACCAGCGGGGTCAGAGTACGTGCCAGAGTCAGCGCTTCCTGCACTCGACCCTCGGCTTCGGCCTGCATTGCCAGCATAGTGCCGTCGCCAATCTCGCCGATGAACTGATCAACCTTCGCGTCGCCGCTCGCCAAGAATGGTTCCGAGTTCCAGCGCTGGATGATGTCGCGGTACTGGCTGAAGTCCTTCACAATCATCTTCGTCCTCGATTTCGGTGGCGGCGTCGGGCACAAACTCGCGTCGCCCGTTCCATTCAACGAAAATGCCATCTTGAGCCACAGCTCAACCCTAACAACTCGCACCGAGGACTCTCAACGCGAGCGGCATAGGTCGATAACACGTTTTATTTTCTTGACGATGGCTTTGTTATCGAGCCGGTGGCAATCCATTTCCACCCGCTGAAGAAGCCACAGGTACCGGATCTCAGCTGCGGGGCCGTCGATGTTGAACGTGGGATCATTGCAGTAAATCGCCTCACGGTGACACCATTTCCCATCCGTGCCTTGGGTGAGTCGTAGATTGGCTTTTCGCTTTCGGAAGCCGTAGCGTCGTATAAGGCGACCGTTGAGGGCAGAAAAGTCGGTGAGCACGGCGCGCAACTCCGACGCAGACCACAGAGTCTTGGGCTTAGTCATCGTCACCTCCTATGAAAAAACGCACCGGCAAGAGTTCGAATTCCTGGCGGTGCGGGTTTAGATTTATATTGGTGGCGCTGCCAAAGTCACCCCTTAGTCCTTGAGCGGTCGACTTCACACAAGCCGAGAAAAAACGGCTTCAACAATTCTCGGGCGTGCACGTCTAGCGTGGCATCGCCGCCCATATGAGCGACCTCCTTGCTGTATTCGTTGTTCGTCTTTCGAATCTCAATAATCCCTTTCCAGACGATTTCTGTTGGTGGGTGTAGTCGCGTTCCAATTGTTCTTCCCGGCATTTCCTTTTTTCTCCTGTTCTTTGATTTGTCCAGACACCATGATCCCGACCAGCATCGACTGATCAGCAGCACTATTTCCCGACGGTGCGCGACTGGAGGAATTTTTCGATCTCGCTGCGCCGATAGCAGATGCGGCTGCCTACCTTGATATACGGGAGTGGGTAGCGGCCACGGCAGCGCCAGATCGCAAGAGTGGAAATCTTTACCCGAAGCAGAGAAGCCGCTTCGCGTGGAGTGAGCAGATCGTCAGTGCTATTGTCGGCAATCATGCGCAAACTGTAGGACACATGATCACGTCCAAGTAATCCCCTAAAGTGAGCGACTTTGTTACCCGAATGGAGCAACAACTAAGGAGTGGTAATCGAATATTCTGGTGGGAGTGACCTGAGTTGGCAGAATCGGCACCGGATTACCTGCCCCGTCGCATTTCCCGAGAGTGAGCCCCCGATGGTTTACAAAGTCATCCCATTGTTGCTGCGCAGTGGGTGCAGACGTGTAGACCACCGCCAGCTTGGTATCAGCATAGAGGCCATCGTCGCTTACTTCGATTCGCCAAAGCGACCGCGAGAGCAATCTCCGCATCATCAGCCGCTCGATCTCCTCTCTCGTCAGCCTAAGTGGGAAGTCATGCGGGGACTTACTGTGGCAGTCAAAGCACGTAAATTGCAGCGGCCACACACCAGCAGCTTTATCATATGGTCCTGAGTACTCGGGATGTTCCGGAGGCCTTCCTCTGAGCTGATGGTATTTTCCCAGAGAGCTGTCTATGGGCATTACTAGACGCGATTCACAGTCCGCATTGACGCAACAGCACCCGAAAAACTCGGCATACATTTTTTCTGTCCTTCCCGGTGCTAACCGGACGCCTGATCATCGTAAAGTTTCGTTAGTTGCGCAACTACGCGGGAATACGGGGAGTTTGCTTTTGTGCTGCGCCGACGCACTTCGTAGATGAGAGCACCTACCGCCGAACCGGACACCATGACCAATAAAATCGCCACCCAGAAAATAAATGGCCACCTGCGCCCGGCGTTCCAGACGCTGTCCCATTCCGTTGTGGCGAGAACTCCGATCATTCCTGCCAAAGCTGCACCAAGGATGCCCAGGCACACGTCGCGGCTAGCTCTAGGCTCTGCAACCCCGCCCTCGCATAAGATATCGAACTGATCCCTACGTACAGGGACGCCGGGTTCATCGGGAAGCTTGGACACGATCATCCCGCCACCGGCTTGATAGGTACCAGCTCCTTCGGGATTTACCTGTGGACCGTCTCCCATGTCACTTCACTTTTCCAAGCACTCTCAAGTTGTGGTACAGGGTATTGCCGCAATTCGTGCATGTAAAGCAGACGACCGGAATGAATGCGTTTAACAGTGAGCCGACGGTGAAGCCGCCTACGCCAATTGGAGCGATCGGCATCTGAAAGAAATCCGTAGCCCAATTTGAGGTCCGACAGCGTGGGCACCTATCGTCATGGAGGCCCCGCCTCCTCAGTTCGTTAACAATGTCGTTGACCTGATTCTGAGCGGCCTCAGGTGGCAGCGGTGGCTGTTGCATTTCATACTTCCCAGACATTGTGTTGCACCTCGGGAATCAAAAACTGGAAATCTTTAGCTAATGCAAAGGATTCTAATTCCAAGCCACCAAAAAGCCCACAGCATAGAGACTGTGAGCCAGTTTTGGGACTAGGGTTTATAGAAGCCGCGCAGCCAGAGCTTGAACAGAAGCCACAGGCGGCGCACGTTCCACTTGCTGTGCAGCCAGTCGGCGTTGCCGCGACCATGGTCGATGTCTCTCATGGCAGCTCGGGCGCTTTCCAGCCCGCGTCGGTCGCTAGCTTCCACAGCTCGGCCGGGAGCATCGTCTCCGATTGCTCTTGCGTGAGTTTTCCCGCCGACGAAAGAAAGCCGATGGCGTCGTCAATCACTTCGCTGGCGAATTCGTCGTAGTCGCTGAAGGATGCGCGCGTCATTTTTTCGCCGCTTTCTTCGCTGCCTTGGCTTCCACTTCTTGGCGCGTGTGATCTTCGACCAGCTTCTTCAGCGCGGGCAGTTGCTTGGCGTCGAATTCGTAAGCCTTGCCCTCGTTCTCTTTCTTCGCGTTGGCACGCAGGATCGAGCGCAGGCGCTTCGCGTCGATCCCCAGCTTCTCTGCTACTTCACTCGTTTTCATTGTCGATTCTCCTTTTGTGAGCTTGGGCGCTCAAGAGAATGCTAGGACGCGGCGGGCGGTTTCCACAGGGTGAATCCCCCCGTATTTCGGTCGAGATGGGGAGTAAAACGATAGTAAAACAGCGCATTCTACGGTTTAGCGAATGCGCTTTAAGTTGTTGAATAATATGGTGGGCAGTGCAGGACTCGAACCTGCGACCTCCTGCTTGTAAGGCAGGCGCTCTAACCAACTGAGCTAACCGCCCATCGTGCGCCTGTGCGCTGGACTGCAAGGGCCGGGATGAAAGTGGGTTTACGACCCAGTCTAATGAGTATACGCGAGTGCCTGCGCAAACGGCGCAGCGCGAGTGACGATCGGAGCGACCAGCCCCGATGGAGTTTGGGAACTATGAAGCTCGACATCTGCCCGTGTGCAACCGCCCTGCTAGACTGGGAGAGTGCGGCGTTTGATCGTCAACGCGGACGACTTTGGATTCACTTCCGGAGTGAACCGCGGCATTGTCGAAGGTCACTCGCACGGCGTCATCACTTCTTCGACGCTCATGGCCAATGGTCCGGCCTTCGCAGAGGCAGCGCAGCTGTCCAAGACGCTCCCAAACCTCAGCGTCGGCTGCCACGTTGTGCTCACCGATGGCCAGCCCGTCCTCAATGCAGCCGAGCTCCCCTCTCTCACTACCGGGGCGAGCTTCCGTGACGGCATGAAGACTTTCGCCGCGCGGGCGATCGCTGGCCGCATGGACGCCGGCGAAATTAGCGCCGAAGCGACGGCGCAGGTTCGGAAGATTCAATCCGCGGGCATCGCCGTTTCTCACATCGATACTCACAAACACACGCACTTGTTTCCTAAGATTCTGCGCCCGTTGCTGCGCGCAGCCGCCGATTGCGGGGTTCGCGCCGTGCGCAATCCGTTTGGACCCCGACTGCCTCTGCGATCGAGCCACCTGCTGGCGCGCCCCGGCCTTTGGGTGCGTTATACCCAGCTCCGTTTTCTAGCCCGCTTCGCCGAAACGTTTCGCGATACGGTGGATCGTGACGGGTTCTCGACGCCCAACGGCACGCTCGGCATTGTGGTCACCGGAGCGCTCGACGAAACGCTCTTCCACGCGATTGCCCGCAGCATTCCGGAGGGCACCTGGGAGTTCGTCTGCCACCCCGGCTATAACGATCGGGACCTACAAGCAGGCAAGACCCGCTTACGCAGCTCGCGCGAGATCGAACTGCGCGTGCTGACTCTGCCCGCCGCCCGCGAAGTACTGGCACAGGAAGGGATTGAGCTTATCTCCTACCGGGACTTCGCTCTCAAGAACTCCGATTAACGTCCGGCCCGATACTCTCCCGGCGAAGTTCGGGGCAAAACCTTTGCACCGTCGAGCCAGGGTACTCTCGTAACGTCCTGATCCCATTGCAAGTAGTATGATACTTTTCAGATCACCCTATTCTTTGGGTTTTTCTAATCTGGAGGTTTTTCGCCCATGTCGGCCCAAGGGTCAGCTCCGCGCGCAACTCTGGACATAAAAGTCCGGGTGTGGGGCATGGGTTCCAACAACCAGCCCTTTTTCCAGAACGCCATGGCGCAGAACATCAGCGCGACCGGCGCGTGCCTGTTCGGCATTGAGCCCGAGTTGAAGGTAGGCGACGTGATCGGCGTGCAGTATGAAACCCGAAAGGCGCGCTGCAAAGTGATTTGGGTCGTGGATGCGGGCGCACTCAAGAAAAGCCAGGTCGGCGTGCAACTCGTGGTCGACCAGGATTGTCCGTGGTTGTCCGTTCTTCCCGTCGACATGCGATCGGATGAACGCACCCAGCAGAGTCAGGACAACCGCAGAAGATTCCTACGCCACAAGATTTCGTTTCCCCTGGAGCTGCGCGACGAGCGCGTAAACATGCCGATGCGCGTAAATGCCACCGACATCAGCGGAAACGGCTGTTATGTTGAGACCGTCATGCCGCTCGGCATCGCGACGGCGGTTCGAGTGGACTTGTGGATGGATCAGGAACGCCTCTCGCCTAGCGCGGTAGTGCGCACTCGCGATCCCGGCGTCGGCATGGGCATCGAGTTCACGGGTTTGCCCGAAGAAGCTAAAAAGCGATTTCAGGCGCATCTCGATAAGATCGATCCCGGAATAACTTTCGGTCACAAAGAAGAGCAGAAAGAAGAAAACGAGAGCGAGTAACCCAGAAGCCGCATAGAAGACGGCCCCTGGCCCAGCCTGTACCGCCTCTCGTGTAAAATCTGCAACCACGGCGCATTCCAGCCATCGAATGTCAGCAGCACCGGGAACGCGGCCGCTCGCATATCCTTCGCACCTATGAAGATCGGAATCACCTGTTATCCAACCTACGGCGGCAGCGGTGTCGTCGCCACCGAACTGGGCCTGGAACTGGCGCAGCGCGGACACGAAATTCATTTCATCTCCTACGCCCAGCCTATTCGTCTCCGGGGTGAGGAACCCAACATCCACTATCACGAAGTGGAGGTTTCCCGCTATCCCCTGTTCGATTATCCGCCGTACGATTTGGCGTTGGCCACGCGCATGGCCGAAGTCGCACAACTTTACGATCTTGATTTGCTGCACGTTCACTACGCCATTCCGCACTCGGTGAGCGCGCTGCTGGCCCGGCAGATGCTCGCAGCGGGTCCGCGCCGGCAGAAGCTGCCCTTCGTCACTACCCTGCACGGCACCGACATCACGCTGGTTGGCCTCGACCGCTCCTACCTGTCGATCACCCGATATTCGATTGAACAGAGCGACGGCGTCACCGCGATTTCGAACTACCTGCGCGACCGCACGCAGCGTGTGTTCGACGTGAAGAACAGCATTGAAGTGATCTACAACTCGGTCAACGTCGACGTCTATCACCGCAATCCTGACACCTTCGCGCAACTCCGCGCTGAGTACGCGCCCAACGGTGAGCGCGTGCTGGTGCATCTCTCCAATTTTCGCCCGGTGAAGCGTCTCACAGATGTAATTGAGATTTTCGACCGCGTGCACAAAAAGATGCCGTCACGGCTGCTGTTGATTGGAGATGGCCCGGATCGCTCCGTCGCCGAATGGCTGGCTGTACAAAAAGGCATTCATGATGACGTTCTTTTTCTCGGCAAGCAGGATCAGATTCAGGAGAAACTTTCCATCGCCGACATCATGCTGATTCCGAGTGAACTGGAATCGTTTGGCTTGGCGGCGCTCGAGGCCATGGCTTGCGAAGTGGTCCCCATCTCGACGCGTGCGGGAGGCGTGCCGGAGGTCATTGAACACGGAAAGACTGGTTATCTCGCGGACGTGGGGGATGTCGAAACGATGGCGCGTTACGCCATCGAACTGCTCGGCAACGAGCAGCAACTGCGCGAAATGGGCAAGCAGGCGCGAGCAGTCGCCACAGAGCGTTTCGGTTCCGCCAAAATTGTGAAGCAGTACGAAGACTTTTACCGGCGGGTGCTCGAGCGTTCTGCGTAGAAACCTTCCGGAACCGAACTCGTCGCTTCGATCAACGGCAGCCGGATTCGGATCAGCGTTCCCTTCCCTTCATGACTGTCGATGGTCATGCGCGCCGTATCGCCGTAGAGCACCTGCAGGCGCTCGGAAATATTAGCCATGCCAATGCCCATCCCCGACCAACTGCTGCTCTCTTCCAGTTGCGCCTGACCCATCCCAACTCCGTCGTCCTCGACTTCAATGATGAGGCGAGAGTCTTTGACGCGGCTGCGCAAATAGATGCTGCCACCCTCCACCTTCGGCGACAAACCGTGCTTGATGGAATTTTCCACCAGCGGCTGCAGCAACATGCTGGGCACAACCACGTCGAGTGAGGCTGGGTCGAGTTCCTTCACCACTCGCAGTTTGTCCCGGCCAAAGCGCACGACTTCAATGTCGAGGTAGTTGTCGATGAATTCGAATTCTTCCCGCAGCGGCGCGAACGCGTCGCCGCTGCTGAGCAGCCGCCGCAAAATCGTTGCCAGCTTAAAGATCACGTCCCGCGCCATATCCGGGTCGAAGCGCACCAGCGACGAAATCGAATTCAGAGTGTTGAACAAAAAATGCGGATTGATCTGGTTCTGCAGCGCCTCCATGCGCGCATGCAGCAGAAGTCGTTCCTGTTCCTCCAGCTTGATCTGAATGCGGACACTGTTGAACACTTTCAGTTCGATACCAATCGCCGCCACCGACGCGGCGTAGATCACGCTGTACACCCAGTAGTTGTCCGGACTCTCGACGCTGAAAATCGAACGTGGGAAGTGTTCCGCCAGTTCGGTTTGTACAAAACGCAAACCAATCACGGTCCAGAAAAACATGACCTGCCAGTCAAACAGGCGGGGACGGGGCAGGTTTCGGCGGATGATGCGTATGATGCTTTGATCGATGAACGGGGAGAACGACCAGATGTCATCCTTGTCGACTGCCCACGTACGCAGTTGGCCGGCGACAAAACCACAAAGCACGTCGAAGGGCATCGCGGCCCATTCGTGGTGCAGAAGAGCGGGAAGGCCCATCAACACGCCGCCCAGCGATCCCGCCCAGCGTCCGCCGATCACTCCCAGCAGCAACGCGGTTTCGAAACTCAGGTCGCCCGCCGCAAACGTCTTCTGGAAAATTCGAATCGCGACCCCACCCATGATCGGCAACCCGAACCAGAGTACTAAGTACAGTTTTTGCCGGAATGTCCGCTCCTCGCGAAACAGAACACTCTTGAATTCCTTGGACCGCACCAGCGTACTCGACACGACCACAGCCACTCCCAGCTTGAGCAGCAGAAGGATCAGGATAAGTCGTGATTCCATGAGAGTCGTTGGTGCCGGGTCGTGTTTGCGATGGAGCAACCGCCGGCAATCGGCAGCCGTTTACATTCGCTATCCGTAGGCCAGTTCTTTCGCGCGCTGCGCGGCTTTGACCACCGCTTTGATCAGCGTGACGCGCAACTTGCCTTCCTCCAGTTCCATAATAGCGTCGATGGTGCAGCCAGCCGGCGTGGTTACCGCGTCCTTGAGCAGCGCTGGATGGTCGCCAGTCTCGAGGACAACTCGCGCCGCACCCAGCGTGGTCTGCGCTGCCAGCAACGTTGCGATGTCTCGCGGCAGCCCGAGCTTCACGCCCCCCTCCGCCAGCGATTCGAGAATAATGTAGATATAGGCGGGGCCGCTCGCCGACAGCGCAGTCACGGCGTCCATATGTTTTTCATCGACCACGACCGTGCGTCCGACGACGTCAAACATGTGGCAAGTCAAGGCAACGTCTTCCGCGCTGGCATGCTTGCCCTTGCAGATCGCAGTCATGCCCGCGCCCAGCTGACAAGGCGTATTGGGCATGGCGCGAATCACAGAAACATTCGGTGGCAAGTTCTTCTCAATCATCGACGTAGGCACCGACGCCGCCACCGACACGATCAACTGCCTTGACGTAATGTGCCCGCTGATCTCGCGAACGACTTCCTCGACCACCTGCGGCTTCACTCCGATCACAATGATGTCGGCGCCCTTAGCGGCTGCAACGTTGTCGGTTCCAACTTTTACTTTCAGCTTCACGGCCAGTGCCTTGGCGCGCTCTTCGTGTGCTACGGTCGCGCAGGTCCACTTTGCCGAGAGCATCCCGTTCTTCAGCAGGGCTTGGAGAATGATGCCGCCCATTTTACCCGCGCCCAGGAACGCGACCTTCTTCCCAGTCAGATCATTTCCCATAAGTTCCTCTGATCCTCGATCAAGACAAATCGTAACCACAGAGGACACAGAGTTTCACAGAGAAATCCCCTGTGTTCCTCGGTGTCCTTTGTGGTTAAGTGCTTTTCGCCTTTGCCTGCCGCTCCATAAAGTTCCATGCGGTCGCGACCACGTCGCGCAGCCCGCGTGTTGCCTTCCACTGCAGCAGGGCCTGCGCCTTCGCCGGATTGGCCACGAGTATGGGCGGGTCGCCCGGCCGCCGCGGAACCATCTTGTGCGGCACGCGCTTCCCCGTCGCTCTTTCGACGGCGGTAATCACTTCCTGCACCGAGGCTCCGGTTCCGGTTCCAACGTTCACCGCGAAACTTTCCTTCCCTGCTGCCAGGTGATCGAGCGCCTTCAAATGTGCACTTGCCAGATCGTTCACGTGAACATAGTCACGCACGCACGTTCCATCGGGTGTTGGATAGTCCGACCCAAACACCTGCAAGTCCGGGCCGACCCCCGCGGCCGCGCTCAGAGCCAGTGGAATCAAATGCGTCTCCGGTTCGTGCAGCTCACCGATCTCCCCGCTTTCATCCGCGCCCGCCGCATTGAAATAGCGCAGGCTGGCGAAGCGAAAACCGTAAGCGCGATCATAAGACTGCAGTGCCTGCTCAAAGAACAGTTTCGATACGCCGTAAGGATTCACCGGCTGCCGGGGCGTGCTCTCCTCGATCGGAACTTTCGCCGGCTCCCCATACACTGCGCAGGTCGACGAAAAAACAATCGTCTTCACGCCTGCGTCGAGCGCTGCGTTGAGCAGCGATAGCCCACCCTCAACATTATTATGGAAATATTTTTTCGGATTCGTTACGGACTCGCCCACATAAGCAAGCGCCGCGAAATGCATGATGGCGTCGGTCCGAGGCAGCACGCGCGCCAGCGCAGCCCCGTCCAATATGTCGCCCTTGATCAACTCGAAACTGGCCGCCAGAGTCTCAAACCCGGTGCTGAGATTATCGAAAATGATCACCTCATGCCCCGCCGCCTTCAGCGCCCGGGCTGTATGACTTCCAATGTATCCCGCACCACCGACGACCAGAACCACCACGTAATTTTCCTTTCCGAACCTCTCGTCGCGAACTGCCGAATCTCATCGCCAATCAGCGCGTATGGCGCGGTCCACGGTAATATCCAACAGCTTCATCGATCGCCGGAATAAGTTTCCAGAACCGGGAGGGGAGCAGAAGCACATTGTACACAGAACGGAATCGAAAGTACTTTGGCCAGCGCCGGCGTGCAGACGCGCCATCATGATCGTGACTGGCCTGCTAAGATATCTCTTCCTCCTGGGAGGTTTCGTGGAAACCGCACTGCCACCAGATCCGGGACCGACGCCAGAACCTGCACCCGCGCCGCCTCCAACGTCCATGCCAGTTGTCCACGCCGCGGTCACTCCGTTGCCGCCAGAATCGCCAACATCCGGCGGGCCCGCATTCCGCGACCGAGGCACCGGCCTGGTCATCTTCGGCGTGGCCCAGATCATCCTGGGATTGCTGGCCGCGCTCATGGTGCCGCTGATCGCCCTGGGAGCCTTCATGTCGCGGGTCGCGCCCGGCGGCGCTATGCGTCCCGGCCAAGTGGTTTCGGGCGTGGCCACCTATGCATTCATCGCTGTGGCGTTGCTCGCTCTGGGCATCGGGTCAGTACGAATAAAGCGCTGGGCGCGCGCGCTCACCCTGGTCACCTCCTGGTATTGGCTGATCCTGGGCACACTCGCCACCGTCTTGCTGACCGCGGTACTGCCCGTAACCATGAGGACCGCGATGGCGCAGGCGCAACAGAATTCCGCAGGAACCTCTTCGCCGGAAATTACCACTGGCGTGATGGCGGTAATCATCACCTTCATGATCGTTTTCTTTGCGTTTTTCCTGGTGTTGGTGCCGATCGCATTCGTGATTTTCTATAGTCGCAACGACGTCGCCGAAACTTGTCGCCATCGCGACCCCGTCGAGCGCTGGACCGACCGAGCACCTCTGCCCGTGCTCGGAGCCAGCGTCGCCTTTTTCACAGGGTCGCTGTACAGCTTGCTCATCGCGCTGTCAACACCCCTGTTTCCCTTCTTCGGACACTATTTCACTGGACTTCCAGCGGCGGGATGTCTGGTCGCATTGGCGGCTTTGGATCTGTATCTGGCCATCGCGCTCTTCCGTCTGCGCTCGTCCGGCTGGTGGATTGCAATTGTTGCCGCCCCGCTGCGCATGTCGTTTGTGCTCTCGAGCTATAGCAGCGCAGGCCTGATGCAGGCGTACTCGAAGATGGGCTGGTCCGACGAGCAAATGAACATGCTCAACTCCAGCCCGCTCTTTCGCAGCCGCGTCGTTCTGTGGTGGGGTGTAATTCTGATGATGGTATTCTTCGGCTACCTCTTGTGGCTGAAACGCTATTTCAAGACGCCAGATGCCGGGACCACAGTAGCCGCACTCCCCTCGCAGGCAGGCTGAAGACTTCTTAATCAATTCTACTTATTGAGTTCTACATTTCGAGGTGAAGTTCATGACCGAGCAGCTTGCCGACAAAAAATGCGTGCCCTGCCGTGGCGGCGTCCCGCCACTCAAGGGAGCTGAGACTGAAAAATTGCACCGCATGATTCCCCGGTGGACGGTCGTCAAGGATCATCACATTCAACGCGAGTATAAGTTTCCCGACTTCAAGCAGGCGCTGGAGTTCGTCAATCGCGTTGGTGCGCTGGCCGAGGAGCAAGGACATCATCCGGATATCCTGCTGGCGTGGGGCAAGGCCGAAATCACGCTATGGACGCATAAGATTGACGGCCTGACCGAAAGCGATTTCATCATGGCGGCGAAGATCGACCGGCTCAACGGCGAATAAACCCGCGGTGACTAAGCCGGCGGCGTTTGTTCCAACCCAGCTTCGCAATCCTTGCGAAGTTCGTCGAAGAATCCCTTGGTGGCGTGTGCGATGACGGGTGCCAGGGCAAAATCGAGGGCGCGCGAAGCCGTGCCCGCCAACTGCACGACCACATTCACCGCAGTCTCACGGACGGAAACAGATGTGAAAGTAACGCGCGTCTCGCAGGTAATCCCCAAGGCGTGGCTCAGGTAAGACACGCTTTCGTTGGGTGCGAAATGCTGCACGACCTGGTCAACCGTGCTGCGGATCGGAACCCGAGTCTCGACACGCAACCGGCTTCCCACTTCCCACGGCTTGCCTTGCACCCAGCGAATCTCGCCGAACTCGTTGCGGTTACACCACCGTTCGGTGTCAACATAAATGGAGAAAACCGTTTGCAGGGGACAGCGCAGCACGACTTGAAAATCGAAAGACTGCATGGCGTCGGCGTGAATAAATTGGCAGGCCGTATTCTAGCCGTGCCGGCCGTACGCGAGTGTAGGAGAAAACCAAACTGAGAGCAATCATGAGCTCTCGCCCTTAGCGCTGGACCGGCCGCTCCACAGCGCCCACGCCAGGATCGCAGCCGGCAAGAGCATCACCACCCCCGTGCTGGTGGCGAGGGTATGAGCCGGAGTTCCTGCATCCAGGAAGCGGCCAGCCAGATATGCCGTGACCGCGAATGTAAGACTGCCCAGGCCAAGATCTGCGGCAAACACGCGTCCCCGGAACCGGTCATCGGTGTGCACCTGTAGCAAAGTGGTCGAGAAGACCCACACGGTCGACCCTCCTGCATGGGCGAGCATGGCACAGGCGGCAGCCATCCACACCGTTCGGCTCACGCCCAGCATGCCATAGCCGAACGCTACAGTGATGTAACCAAACAGAATTCCGAGCCGAAGCCGGTGGTCATTCTGCCCTGCCCAGCGCGCGGATACGAGCGGGCCCACCAGTGCCCCCAGTCCGCGTCCTCCGATCAGAATGCTCATCCCCAGCATGGCCCCGCCTGCGGCATCAATGCCGTGCCCGTGCACCGCAAACTCACGCGCACCCATCACGGTGAAGATGACCCAGCTCGGTCCCACCATGAGTTCTCCAGCCTTGGCGAACACGGCCGGAAACAACGTCGGATGATTGCGAATGTAGCGAATCCCCTCCAGCACGGGAGAAAAATCGACGAGATCGCGCGGGCGCAACGGAGCCGCCGCTTCGGCATGCGGCTCGGGGAACCGCATCCCGCTAATCAGAATGGCGGAAGTAAGAAACGAAAGTGCGTTCAGAATGAGGACCGTATTGCGTCCGTAGAGCGCGGCCACCACTCCCCCAACCGCTGCTCCAATCATCAGATTCACCGACCATGTCGTCGCAGTCAACGTGTTGGCAACCAGAACTTCACTCTCCGCGGCGATGTTGGGAATCACCGAACTCCGCGCCGGCTCGAAGAAAGCGGTCATGGAGGTTTCCGCCACCAGCAAGGGATAGACCAGCCACACCATCGATCGCGAACGCACCAACAGCATCGCCAGCACAACGCCGCAGCGAACCAGGTCGGCCGCGATCATCACGTGCTTGCGCTTGAGCCGGTCGTTCACCACGCCCGCCATCGGTCCCACAAACGTCTGCGGCAGGACCTGCAACCCCAGCGCCAGCGCCACGGAACCGGCGCTTCCGGTCAACTGCAGCAGCACGGGATAAATCGAAAGCGTGTAGAACCAGTCGCCAATCTCGCTGACAATCTGGGCCAGCCACAGCCGCCGGAAATTACGGTTGCCGCGCAGCAGCCGCGTGTAAGCGGCGAGCGAGATCGTGGCCGCGCCGTGCTCCGGTTCAGGTTCCATGGGGAGTGTTTCAATCTACAGGGTGGAAGCACTTCGGGCAAAGGCTGAGGCCCAACCTCCTGCTCGCAGTCGGAGGCTCGACACTTAAGGTTTCAGCTTACGCTTCAGATCGTCGGCAATCTGTTTGCCATGAAAACGGCCGTTCTCGATGAAGATTTCGTTGGTCCGCGATCCCGCGACGATTACTCCGGCAACATAGACGCCCCGAACGTTGCTCTCCAGGGAAACTGGATCGCACACCGGACGGTGTTGCTGTTCCGACAACTCAATCCCCACACTGCGCAGAAAATCGTAGTCAGGATGGTAGCCGATCAGGGCGAGCACGAAATCGTTTTTCAGCCGTATCGGTCCGCCCGGCGTGTTGATGACCACATGGTCGATGCCGATTTCCTGCACCGAACTGCTGAAGTAAGCTTCGATCTCCCCTGCCTTGATGCGGTTTTCGAGATCGGGCTTGATCCAGTATTTCACGTGGTGATGCAACCGCTCTTCGCGGTGCACCAGGGTCACGCGAGCTCCGTGGCGCCATAAGTCGAGCGCGGCAATCGCGGCGGAATTCTTGCCCCCAATCACCAGCACATCAGTATCGTAATAAGGATGCGGCTCGCCGTAGTAGTGCGAGACCTTCGGTAAGTCCTCGCCGGGAATGCTCAACTGGTTCGCCAGATCGTAATAGCCGGTCGATACGATGACCTTCTTTGTTTTGTAATCATGTGGCCGCCCTGCGCGGTCCGTCGCGGTAATGCTGAAATCTCCATCATCGCCCATGACGGTTTTCACCCACTCGTACTGGCGCAGATCGAGCTCGTAATGCTCGGCAACTTTCCGGTAATACTCAAGCGCTTCTTCGCGCGTGGGCTTCTGCAAGGCAGTGGTAAAGGGGATGTCGCCGATCTCCAGCAGTTCCGGCGTAGTGAAAAAAGTCATGCCCGCGGGATAGTGGAACAGCGAGTTCACCAGACACCCTTTGTCGAGGACGATGACTTTGAGCCCGACTTTCTGCGCCTCAATCGCGCAGGCCAACCCGGTTGGCCCCGCTCCGATGACCAGAACGTCAGTGCGCATCTCCGCGCGCGGCTTGACCTTCACCTTCGGCAGAGTGGCGAGTTCTTCGGCGGCAAGAAAATCAGGCATGGAAGCAAGTACAGAGTCGGTCGAGGTGAAAAAACGGTTCGAACCCAACTCTGAGACCGATGATTCTAGCACGCGAGGGAAGTGCAGGTTGGAGTCAGCAATGCGCCGTCAAGATGCTGCATGGGCCGCGGCCCGCGAAGCCGGCCGAACTTCCCGTTCAATGACCCGCGCAAGCCTGTCTTGCGCAACTTCCAGATCATAAGCGGACTGCAGATTCACCCAGAAGCCGGCGCTGGTATCGAAATACCGGGCGAGCCGCAAGGCCGTATCTGGAGTAATCCCGCGGCGCTGGTGCACAATTTCGGCTACTCTCGTTACCGGAACACGCAGGTCGAGCGCCAGCCGATTCATGCTGAGACCGAGCGGTTCCATGAAGTCTGCACGCAGAATCTCGCCGGGGTGGATTGGACAGCGTCGCTTCGATGACTCAGCCATGTAGAACCTCGCGGTTGGGCTGATTTACGCGTTGCCTCTCACGCTCAACCTTGATTTGTAGATCGACCTTGAGATTCTGACAGAAACCGTCTATTCCGGGAAACAGTGAGGCCCTATGAATGTTCATCGCCCGCAGCTGTTCCAGAAGGTCGAACCTTCGCGCCCCCTTGATGCGAAGTTTTCTAAGTACCGGCCGAACAATTAGATCGGGTTTGGTCATCATCGAAGTCAGTATTTGGTCTAAGTAAGGCGTTTCAACAAACAGTTTCCAAAGAAAGAAACCTTGCTGGGCAAACATGCGCTCGTTGCCGTGCAACGGGTCTATTCGCACTACCAGCGGCTCCTCCCTCCGATCAAGTAGGCCATTCAGGTATTCCATTCGTGCTCTCGGCTCGATGGGGATCGAGCCGAGCAACTCCCTCGACTTCCATTCCAGAAAATCCAGGTCGATAGCCCAGACCGCTGAACATAATTCCTTCTGTCCAGCCTCATTCTTGTTGCCTCTCGCTCCTTGCGGCCCGGCCTCGACCGCAAAGTACAGCGCAACATAGGGCGATTGAGTCCAATCAAGCAGTCGAGTTGGAACACCATGGTGTTGCATCAGGGCGAGCCAACCAGCTCGGTCTTCGGGGGACGGAAGATGAGCAACGTAGTGTTGAGCCTGCTGCTGAAAACGAAACAGTAGGTCATCTTCCTCTCCTCGACGATCGAGGTGGTAATGGCCAGAGTTGTGGGCAACCCTTATCTCACGATCCAGCGAAGTCTGCAGCGTCCATTCTGACTCGCGTTGTCCCCGGAAACCCCAGCTGCCGTTCAGATCACTCACCCAGGCGCGAAAATCGTCCAGAGATTCAGCTGGCGAAGCCTCTTCCGAGACGAAGACATTGAAAATCTCGTCGTATTCCCGACCGAATCTGTCGGGCAGTCGACAGTAATCATCCCAAGCCCTCTTAGACTTATTCGCCCAATCCGCTGGTACCGGCATCATTTCCCCGATGACATCATTGTTTCATGATTTCACACTAAGGCGGCGTTTGGCCGGGGCATAGCGGGCGTTATAATTTCCGGTTGCACTCATCCATCCGCACGCACCAGGAGTTCTCATGTCCACTCTTACCGAGCCCGCCACCCAGACCCAAGTGAAGACCCGCATCGAATCCGACAGCATGGGAAAGATCGAAGTCCCGGCGAATGTTTACTGGGGCGCGCAGACGCAGCGTTCGCTGCTGCATTTCAACATCGGCCGCGACACCATGCCGCCAGAATTGATCCGCGCCTTCGGCACGCTGAAGAAAGCCTGCGCTCTGGTCAATCAGGATCTGGGCAAACTTCCCGCCGACAAAGCCAAGCTCATCGTGCAGGCCGCCGACGAAGTCATCTCCGGCAAACTCCGCGACCAGTTCCCGTTGCGCGTCTGGCAGACCGGCAGCGGCACCCAGACCAACATGAACGTGAACGAGGTCATCTCCAACCGCGCTATCGAAATTGCGGGCGGCGAAATGGGATCGAAGAAGCCGATCCATCCCAACGACGACGTCAACATGTCGCAGTCGTCGAACGACACGTTTCCCGCGGCCATGCATATTGCGGCGGCCGACCGCGTCAAGAACGCGCTGATTCCGGCGATCAAGACCGTGCACCACGCGATCAGTACCAAGGCAAAGGAATTCGACAGCATCGTGAAAATCGGCCGCACTCACCTGCAAGACGCCGTGCCTTTAACCATTGGACAGGAATTCGGCGGCTGGGCCAGCCTGCTGGAACGCGACATCCATCGCCTCGAACAGGTGCTCGACGGACTCTACGATCTGGCGATCGGTGGAACCGCAGTCGGCACCGGACTGAACACGCATCCCGAATTCGCCGAGCGCGCAGCGAAAAAGATCGCGGAACTCACGAGCCTTCCCTTCCGCTCCCATGGCAACAAGTTCGCGGCGCTTTCGGCGCACGACGAGATCGTCTTTGCACAAGGCGCCATGGAAACTCTGGCCGCCTCATTGATGAAAATCTCCAACGACATTCGCTGGCTCGCTTCCGGCCCGCGCTGCGGCCTCGGCGAAATTTCGATTCCCGAGAACGAGCCCGGCTCCTCCATCATGCCCGGCAAGGTCAATCCCACGCAGTGCGAAGCTATGACCATGGTCTGTGTGCAAGTGCACGGCGCAACTGCCGCAGTCGGATTCGCCGGATCGCAAGGCAACTTCGAGCTTAACGTCTACAAGCCGGTCATCATCTACAATTTCCTGCACTCCGTCACGCTCATCACCGATGCCTGCCACGGCTATGTCAAGTACATGCTCAACGGCATTGAAGTCGACCGCGCGAAAGTCGACTGGTACGTGAAGAATTCGCTGATGCTGGTCACCGCGCTGGCCCCGAAAGTGGGATACGACAAGGCCGCGCAGATCGCGCACACCGCGCACGTCGAGCACTCCAGCCTGCGCGAAGCCGCCTTGAAACTGGGATATCTGACCGGCGAGGAATTCGATCAACTCGTGAAACCGGAGAAGATGACGCACCCGTAGCGTCGAACCTGCGGAATCCAGGTGGCTATAGGAACTATTTCTTGATCAGGCTGGTATGGCTGGCGACGCACTGCCACTTGCCGGCGTCCATCACCCAGGTGTCGGTGAAGCGACCGACGTGGTCATAGGGTTTGCCCTGGTAGCTGCCCTGCGTGTGATAAATTCCCGTGACTACCGCTGTGTCGCCAAAGAAATTCATCTTCACATCCTGGATGTTGAGCACGGCAGGTTTGAAACGGGGGTCCCGGATATCGGCAAGAAACTGCTGCTTATTGCTCAACTCGCCGTCCCACTCCGTGTTGACGAAGCGGCTCGAAACCAGGGCATCGAGCGCAGACCCGTCCCGGTTCACCTGCGCCTCGTTCCATAGACGTTCCAGAACCAGCAACTTGCTTTCGCGTGGATCTGCCTGCTGGGCGGCCAGTCCGGTCGCGCCCAAAACCAGCAGAACACAGCAGCAGATGGTGGTGCGAATCATTGGCTTACACGCTCGCGACATCCCAACGTGGAGGGACGTTCTAAAACGATAGCAGCCCCCGCCCGGCCGAAGCCACGGAAATAGACCACGGAGAGGTTACCAACGTTACGGACCGTCAGGGGTCTTCCGTCAAAATGCCCAGCGCAACAACGTTGCACCCACAGTAAATCCGGCCCCCACCGAGGCCAGCATCACCAGACTTCCCTTCTTGAGCCTACCCTGTTCAATCGCCGTATTCATGGCCAGCGGGATCGTTCCCGCCGTGGTGTTGCCGAAGCTATCAATGTTGATGACCACGGCCTCGGGGCGCAGGCCCAGTCGGTCCACGGTAGCATTGATGATGCGTAAGTTAGCTTGGTGTGGAATGAACGCATCGATGTCGGAGCCTTTCAGCCCATTGCGTTCGAGCAACTTCTGGCACAGCTCGGTCTGCTTGCGCACGGCAAACTTGAAAACCTGCTGGCCGTCCTGGTGAACGTAGTGCATGCGCTTGGCAATCGTCTCTTTACTGGTCGGGTTCAGGCTGCCGCCGCCGGGCATATAGAGAAATCCGGATCCGCTACCGTCGACTTCGTGGATGAAGTCGATCAGGCCCACAGAGTCGTCTTCAGCAGGCTCGAGAATTGCCGCCCCAGCTCCGTCGCCAAAAAGTACACACGTGGCGCGGTCGGTGTAGTCGATGATCGACGACATCACATCTGCGCCAATCACCAGCACCCGCCGGTGCGATCCGCTGGCGATGAACTGCGCTCCCACCTGCACGGAATACAGAAACGCCGAGCACGCCGCCGAAACGTCGAACCCCCACGCTCCCTTCGCGCCCAGCTTGTTTTGCACCAGGCAGGCAGTCGAGGGGAAAAACATGTCCGGAGTGACGGTACCCACAATAATGGCGTCAATGTCGGTCGGTTCAAGTCCACGCTGGGCCAACGCCTTTTTCGCGGCTTCCACGGCGAGGTCGCTCGTGGCCACGCCCTTCTCGGCGATGTGGCGCTCGCGGATGCCGACGCGGGCCATGATCCACTCGTTGTTGGTGTCGACCATTTTTTCCAGGTCGGCGTTGGTGAGGACTCGGGGCGGCACATAGGTGCCGAGAGCGCTGATTTTGGCGCGGATCGGTTTCGTCAACAAGAGCTCCTAGGGATGAAGGCTCCAGTATTTTGAAGGATTGGAGGAAGAATGTCTAACGGCGGATGTTGTCTGGAGCAAAATGCCACCGCGTTGTCTTCCTGAAAAAAGCGAAGGATGACAAGAAATCTAGAACGCCCACCGCAGCAGCGTCGCTCCGGAAGTAAATCCCGCGCCCACGGTCGCGATCAGCACCCGGTCTCCTTTTTTCAATCTGCCTTCTTCGAGCGCCGTTTGCATAGCGATGGGAATCGTTCCCGCCGTGGTGTTGCCATAACGGTCAATATTAATGATGACTTTCTCCAGCGGCATCCCCAGCCGCTCCGCGGTCGCTGTAATGATGCGCCGGTTGGCCTGATGGGCGATAAAGCAATCCACGTCCCGGCCGGTGAGCTCGTTCTTCGCGAGAATGCGTTCCGCCATCTCTGCCATCTTCCTCACCGCATACTTAAAGACATTCTTGCCATCTTGATGAATACAATGCATCTTCCTGTCGACGGTCTCGTGCGTGGCCGGATTCAGACTGCCTCCGCCGGGCATGAACAGATACTGCCCGCCCATGCCTTCGATCTGCGCCACATGATCGATAATGCCCAGTTCGTCATCCTCCGAGGGTTCGAGCAAAACCGCGCCCGCCCCGTCGCCGAAAATAATGCAGACCGCGCGATCGGTGTAGTCGGTCATCGACGAATTCACGTCCGAGCCAATCACCAGCACCTTCTTATACTGGCCCGACTCAACGAACTTCACCCCGGTGTTTAACGCATACAGAAAGCCCGAGCAGCCGGCGGACACGTCGAAGCCCCAGGTATTCTCGATGCCCAACTTATGCTGCACCAGGCAGGCGGTCGAGGGATACATCATGTCAGGCGTCACCGTGCCGACCACAATCAGGTCAACTTCCTGCAAATCGAAGGGATGCGACGCGACCAGGTTCTTCACCGCTTCGACGGCCAGATCGCTGGCGGCCACGCCCTTGTCGACAAGATGGCGCTCGCGTATCCCGACGCGTTCCATGATCCAGTCGTTGGTTGTGTCGACCATTTTTTCCAGGTCGGCGTTGGTAAGAATTCGCGGAGGCAAATAAGTGCCAAGAGCGCTGATTTTGGCGCGGATCACTCTGGTCAATGAGGCTCCTAAGTAGGAAACTGAGTATTCTCAACAATTAGGAGCAGAAAGTCTAACCTGATGGACTCACGTCGCCGAGGCGCTCTTCATTATTCGTCGAACCGGTCATCAAGCGGCGGCGCGATCCTTCTCGTGCTCGATCCAATCCCGAATGAAACCGGGGCAGGAGACAATGTCGAAATCGCGATTCTCGCCCTTGATCAAGTAGAACAGGGCAGCCCGGTCTAACTCCTCCAGACACGACAGATTCAATTGAGGCCATAAGCGGCACTCGGCCGCCGAGTGGACCAGCTGCTCCAGATACTCCAGGTGTCCTTGGAATAATTTTCCAGCTACGCGGATGGTGACATGGGGAGCGAACTTGGGGGAAACAGCACTACTGCTCTTCATCATCTCTCCTATGCGGGTTCGAGGCGAATAGTCTTGCCGAGCCTGCTGTGTAGTAGTGGATGCTGCTAGGAGATGATTCTTGCGAAAAGAGTCGTAAAGAATGTGTAAATCTTGGTAATCGGGAGGCCAGAAATAACTG